>Ga0181612_112236_pt1 | contig 11773 bp, 7 predicted proteins | sample HoacroProtozoa21_FD_119630 | JGI IMG/M metagenome (GOLD analysis project Ga0181612, IMG submission 119630) | Hoatzin crop microbial communities from Cojedes, Venezuel. Combined Assembly of Gp0051906, Gp0051904, Gp0051908 | reverse complement strand
TCTTTTTTTTTTTTTTTTTGGCATGGTTTGCATGCCTCTTTTCTTTAAAGGCTTAAGAACAGTCATTTTGCTGATAACCTTAGATAATCGTGAATAACCTCACATAAGAATCTTGGGTACTTACTAGCCCACAGCAGACCAAACTTATTTATAGCTAAGTAGCAAGCTGGGGTTAGTGATCTCTTCCAGGCTCAACAATCTTCCAACCTCAGAACCACCACACCATAAAACAAGCAGGGTTATTTCACTACTGACAGAAAAGTAAACATTTGTGTACTAGGGTGTGCTTGCAGATGATTGCTCCAGCTGCCTGTACTGCAGCAGACAGTAAAAGCTATTCACAACAGGCCAAAACTCATGAAGGCAATTTAAAATCTTGATCACAAATTGCTGTCAGAATTTAACTTGCATCTTTAAAACAGAGGCAGGTGGAAGGATCTGAATTCTTCTCCCAACTGTGAATGAGGTTTCCCATTTCATTTTCAGGTAAGTTTCTTTAACATTTAATTACCGACTTTTTTTTATATCTGAAATAGGTAATATTCCCTATGTCCTATGATGCAGTTAAGGAAAAATGGCTATATTAGAAAACAGCATCTCACCCCACAGAAAACAGCTAAGAAAATTAAATTTTTTTAAAGTTCTAACAGAATTTCGGCAGAACCTCAGTTCTAATGAAGAAAGTTTTGTTACATAAAGCCTGGACATTCACAGAATTGGATATTCAAGCAAAGACAACATGTAAAAATGAAACACTTCCAGAAAAGCCTGTTTTGTTGTCAGCTTGCTGCTCGCTGTTCCCTCCATCTCACCCCATTCCTCTGCTTAACCCCTCGCAAGAAGTTGTACAGCTCAATCAGCTCACAGGAACTTCTGAAGTCACTCTGTGTATTCTGCTCTAACAGCAGCACTCCTCCCAGGCCAGCAGTCTTTCAGGAGAGAAGAAAAAAGAGAAGGGATGCAGCTAGTCGAGAACTAAGTAATGAAACAGGCAAGAAATGCTACAGCTTTGTACCCTTCACTGCAGAAGGTTATTTTGTCTTGCCAGGGTTCACAAGGTATTTGCGCACTGTTAAACGGTTCTGGAATTTGCTGATAATACAGACTAGCTGCATTTCTCAGCTTTATGGACAGACCAATACCAGGAAAAGGTTTTAAAAACAAAGGCATGAATGTCAATTCAAGAGGATAAACAACTGAAGTTCTACTGTGGTTTTTACCTATTGCATCTCTTTCCTGTGTTGCTTAATGTGCCTGTCACCTGAACATTTCAACTGACATACACATTTGCGGTTTCCAGGTCCAAAATGTTTGTAGCGATTATCAATATCTAGAAAGCTGAATGAATAATACTACAATAAACCACAAACTGTGGAGCCCACCCTAAACTCAGAATTCAGTTCTGCATTCATTTCAGAACCCACATTCATAGCAGAGGGTAACCACCTTAAACTACTGCATTTGTTCTTCAACTCAGTGATGTAGCTACAGAATTGCTGCCAGGAAAAAGACTGTACTCTAACTCTTCATAGTATCATTGGAAGTCGGACTGCATGAGGATGAATTTCATCATTCTGTGAGAATCTTCTTACACAATCTAGTCATTTTAATAGTTACTTAAGAATAGATTGCACACTCTTCAAAGCAAAGTTTTTATATAATTTTAACAGTGTAACAGTTCACCGTTTAGCTTGTAACTCCTAATGCTACTAAAAAGCGAAGACGCTTAGTAAGATGAAAGTGCAGAAAGAACGAAAGCCATCAACCCCCTCCTCCCGACAAAACGTCCTGGGTCAGATCTCCACACACACACAAAGTGCTTCAGTTGGTGACCCCAAAACAAGTGTATCAACTGATGACCAGATCAGGCAGAATACCTAGTAGAAATCTTATCTGAACCTAACCCAGCCACACCCAGAATATTCACACATGTAAGGAAAGGAAATAACTTGCTTGCTTTAACACATCTTTGCTTAATACGTTCTTTAATGCTTGCATCTGTGGAAGTTATAAACAGGATTTTGATTGATGATAGTTTATGTACTTCACTCCTACTAACTTGTGTCAGCATCCAAGTCCACTGAATATTGCACTCGAAATGAAGGGCATTTTTTGTCATAATCTGATCCTCCTCCAAATGATTGCTTTTCTTAAATTTTTCACCTCATGCCCTCTGAAGGAAGCTTCAGACTGACAGCAAGACAGCTATATCAGAACAGGGAGAAAATGCGCAGCTACTTTCAAGCCTCCTACCTAAGCAGTTTTGAAAGGCTGGATCAACTAAACTTGTCTCTTGACTACTCACACGTTTGCCTTAAGTGGCAGCCTGGTTTTACTATGCCACATAAAGAAGGCAAAGAAAAAGCTTCAGCAGATTCACTTATTTCCTGAAGAAATACTAAGGATATACACCACCCCTGCAAAAAGGACATGTAAGAAACAGAAATGTTTTTACAATTTTATTCAAAATAATCTTCTCTTCCAGACAAATGACAGAATGCTGCACAAACTCTAGTCAGTCACTATTACAGGTAGAGAAGCCTACTTTTCTGAGATAAAAGGGCTGGGGGGCACAGGGGGACACTACGACAAACAAGAACAACACAGAAAATTTTTTAAAAGGGCCATCTACCTCCACTGTACCCTTAATGTTCAGTTTTATCTCGAGCTTGTGACTACAATATACTTGAACCATCAACTGGACTAATGACCTAGGGAGCAAAGTCTACCTTTCACAGCAGGACATACAATGATTTAGGGTATGGAATTAACTCTGTCCTCTGCTATGAGATGATCTACAGCCAAGGAACACGAACCCCTTTTTCTCTAGCCATTTTCTCTGTGTATTCACATTCATGCAGAGACAAAAAAAAAAAAAAAGGGGCCAGAAAGCACATATTAACCAAAGGTATGACAATGGAGTCATCTCAGCATCCACTCTCCCTATATTTACTTTTTAAAAAATTATTTTTTAATTTAAAACAAATTCTTAGCATTATTAAAAGCACGCTGTCTCAAGAGCTTTCAGGATTTAAACATTTTTATATCACGTTGCAAGTGCTTTCTTAATACATCAAATTGTTTTTGGTCTTCTACTGTTTTGGATCTTTCCTTTCCCTTCCATTTTTATTTCATAGAGCATAACAGCTCTTATAACTGCAATTCCTTAATGTATGATTCCACAAGACACAGCAAGCCGACTGTTGCCGAAAGTCTGTGCAGGCCCACCACATACTCCGTGCCAGTTCCACTGCTTGCCAGACCTCTCGGTGAGCCACTTCAATGCTACAGAAAACCACCCAAAAAAAAGCAAAAAAATCAGACATCAGTGGCTTATGAAACATCTGACAAGCTTCAAGGCCAGCACAACCTGCTGTCAGGAGCACTGCAGAAAACAAGACCTTCCCCTCCCATGCTCCATTTCAGCAGCAGTGAAACACTTAGATGCTAATGAAAGCACAGCCTGTGCTTCTAAAAAGTGAGATCCCAGATTCTTCTGAATAAGACTTAAGAAGACTATTTAAATATTTTAATATTTAAAATATTCCATTTTAATATTTCTTAATTATTAACATTTGTCTTAGTTCCTAATATTTCTTAATTCTTCTACAAAAATTTTAGTATTTCCCAAAATAAAGTTAGAGCCCCTTACATTCTATAATAACAATTATATTACTTCTCAGTCTCAACTCTCAAACTTGAGGTGATTTTCAACGTTTTCCCATCTTTTTTCAAGCCTTCCAGCAAATGTTTTCACTTCTCCTTGCATAACTACAAACCCCACTAATACCCTGTTCATATCCTAAAGCAAAACACATTGCCCTATGTCCTCATCTTTCCCACGTAGTGACTGCATTCTCCTCTTCCATTTCTCTTATCTGTATATGGCATGATACTAAAATCATCCTCTTTACCATTGTTCTTACAGTTTTTTTGCTTACCTAAATAATCGGCTTGTTCTAGTTCAAATCTGAACTTATCCCCACACAGAATTTTGCATGAGTACATTCACACTTCTCTTGTCTAAGTCTTACTCTTCTTAACCTTATTAAGTCTCTATCTCCCCTCACTGTTCCACAGGCGTTCTTCACCCATCTACAAACACCAGAAGACAGCAGTATCACTGAAGGAGGGAAAGTATTTTCTTTAAGAGAAAGCTTCCATCATTTATACTTTCCAACTACTTCCCTTATGCATTTGCTGCACTGATACTGTAACCATCAAGTCTGTCTGCTACTAAAGAATATAAACTGTGTGTATATGCCTTGTCTGCTCAAATTATATTCTGCCTAGAACACCTCAAATAGGCACACAGGACAATACAATGTGATGAAAGATATTTTTCACATATTCTCAGTCTTAAAAAAAACAAAAAAACCCACCATCACAACAAAAAAATCCCACAGAAACAGATAATTATGTGTCTGTATCTTCATGAATAAATCAGCCTTCTACCTTACATGTAGTGCAACAATGTATCATATACTGTGCTAAGACACTAACATTTCACATACACATTTTTTGAGGAAATTGATGCTTCAATGGAAGTGAAACTATTTTTTCCCAGCTGTGACAGGAAAAAAAGGAAGAAAAAAAAGGAAAAAGTAAGGAAATGGGTAAGGAAATCACCTGCTACCCTACTGCAATGTCAGTAAAAATCAGAATTTAAAAGCAACTTCTATCAGCACATTAATACCATCTCTAAACCAAAAACACACATTCATCTTCATCTCTAAGTGATTTTGAAAACCTGAATTTAATTTCAGTACAAGGTGTAAACACTTTTTCTATATGACATGCTAACCTGACTTCTTACCAACATGAGAACTAAGAGGCTTATGCCTCATGAGGTATCTCTAAGACTTATTTGAAGAAGAATGATTCTCAAAGAATCACTGTATATTATAAGAAAATTATCTCTGAAACTTCATGGTGTACCAATATGAGGACTAAGATGATAATGAACAAAAGCATCAAAATCATTTGCATGCAAGAACACTGCTGGCAAGTGTAAATAAATAAATGCTCAACTAGATGTCTGGTGCTTTAGAAGCAATTTTAATTAAAAAACAAGCCAAGCACTGACTTCTTGTTAAAACATTTAATGAAAAGGTCTCTTGCCATAACCCAATGGGAGTTTACTAAAAAAGTACTTGCAGAGGAAAAGGAGGCTGAAAAGCTAAGAAGTTTCACCTACTTGTATTTCTTCTAGCCATGAAATTTCATGCAACCATACCTATACTGCACCTAATCACCAGGTCTGACTACAGCAAGGTTTATTTTTTGTTTTAAACCACCTTTTCCAAAAAGGTATCTATTTTTGATCAGCAGAAGATGGTGAAATGGAGGTACCACCATTCTTCTTCGTAAGCTGTTCCAATGCTGCTAAAAATATGTGCTTAGTTCAAACCTTGAGAGCTGTGCTCACAGGCTCTGGGTTTTTATACCTGTGCGTGATGCATTAGCAAGCCTTTCAGTACCCTAATTTATCCCCATAAAAGAAGCCAGCCATCTTGCACTCCTTTTTGATAAGACAAACATATGGAACTCCTTGAGTGCCTCACTATTTGGGATTTCCTCCAGCCTTCAAATCTTTTTAGCAATCACCCCCTCAAAACTCTTGCACCTTTGCAAGATTTAACATAAATTTTGATTCTAGAACCACATGAAGTTCCAGAACCTTTTGGTACTCCCTGACACAGCTCCTGTATTTCCACACAATCATCACAGCCCTCTGCTTTGACACATCATCTCAGTGCAGGCATCTAACAATTTCTCTACAGTCACGACCCTCAAACACACTCTACTACTATTCAGAACAGTCTCCTACCCTGTACATCTGGCCTGCATACCTCATGAAATGCCTTTTTTTTTTTTAAATATGTATTGACCAAGTCCATTTTTTGTCCTCTTTATTTGTGAGGAGAATGTTTACCAATATAGATATCATCTGTACATATTTATTAGCAATTGCATTTACTTGAGATCACCAACAGTATCAAGTAGCAATATAAAGTAATGATGAGGTATTTTTTTCATTATTTAGCGCTAAGCAGTACATCAAGCTAAGCAGCCTGTGTATTCCCAAAATTCTGCTGCTGGAAACACAGATAATATTTTTTTCAATATGGGGTTGTAGTTACATGAAGCATTTTCTAGTTAACACTTCTCCATCCCTGGAGATACTGAAAATTCAAATGGACAAGGTGCTGAGCAGTCTGATCTAACGTTGAAGTAATTTCTGCTTTTAGTAGGAGTTTGGCTGGAGGTCTCTTCCATAATTCTTAATGTAAAACCTGAAATTAACACTGAATTAAAATTCATTCCAGTCAACTCTACAGTCATTTTGTTACGCTTCATAAAGCTATGATAATGACATGTCGCTGGCTTTTTTACTTTACAGCTCTGATTCTACAAATGCTCATTCCACCTTGCTCAAGTCGACAGGAAGGTTTCAAGTTTAGCATGGACATAACTGTTTGTTAATCTGCTCATGTTTTGCATTTTATTTGGCACATGTGGACAAACAAAAATGTGATATGTTTATATAAATATTAAGACATTCTGAAATTTTCAATATTGAAAATTTTACTCCCACAAATACTCAATTGTACGGCATACATGAAGATGATGTTTTATAAAAGTTTATGATTCACATTACTAATGAGAAAGAACAGCACAGAAAGAACAGCACAGAAGCACATGCAGTAGCTGCAACAGAAACAAGCAAACAAATGCGAATAAACAAAGACCGAAAACATGTATAGACCTTCTTTAGCCCTGTAAAACATGATGTACTACAAAATAACAAAGATTTGCACCAGCTCTTCAAGTAACCTACCAAAGCCTCAGCACCCTTCTGTGATACAACAGTAAGAATGAAATCTGAACTGAAGAATATAACATTTATTTTCTATGCCATCCAATGTGGAATAGCTGCAGAATAAATATTGTTCCTCCCCTCTGACTGCTTTATCTAGGTCAAAAAACTCCTTAAAGGCAGGAAGTCACGGGAAACAAATGTCACTACACATCAACTTTTTATCATGAAAACAGGCAAGACAGTAGATAAAACTACCACCTTCCCAATCTTTCAGTATGATGTTCCATGAAAGACACCAGCTTATCAGTAAACACAACTGTTGTGAAAACTCATCATTGGGTACAAAAGAGATGGCCTCACACTACCACATGACAAATTTGTAATTTTCTTTGAAAATATATTTTTTCCCAGTGTTTTACACAATGCAATGGGACTTGAGAGGTCTTGAAGGCACTGCTGTATTTACTGAAAAATACAGTAAATCAGATGCACAATTATCTTATTTTAAATAGATTAGGCATGACTATGTGAAAAAGTCTTTTGCTCTGTGCATAAGAATTGCACATGCTCAAAAAAAAACCAACACCACGACCAACAAACACTAAAACCAACAGCAGAATTCCTCCACAGCAGAATTATTCTCTAAAACACACCAAGCTTCAGGAAGGACTAGTATTTACAAGACAATACCATTTCCTGATTATAAGCAAATTAATCACACACATTTATTTTGAAAAGCAAGGGTGAAAGATGAACATTTTTTTTATTAACTTGTTTAACTTACACTTCTCCGATAGCAGAAATTGTCTCTTCCTACCCAAACACAGTGCATTTCACAACCAAATACCAGTATTGTATTTTGATTTAATCAACGCAAAGCAACGAATGATTTAATTTACATATCTCTTACCTCATTATTATAACTGAAGGTAAGAATCTCAAAACTCTCTTTCAACTATAGATTCTTGGAACAGAGAGTTTTAATAGTGACTTTGCATCTTTAAACCAACACTAATCTTGCTTCTATCATAGAACTGGAATTTAACAGACGATAAAGAAACCATTAATTTTTAAGATGATTTCTCAGTTTACAGTATTTCATATAGCTACACAAAGAATGTACTTACTCCTATAGCTAACTGCAGATGAATGAGCACTTGTAAGATCAGTAAAACTGTAGAATCTGGTAAGGAAGTTTCATGTACGTATCAATCATATCAACAGAAAAAGCAAGGCAAGTGCAAATTAATCCAAATACAAAACTGTTTTAAGTATACTGTATTGGTATATGACAATTTGCAACACTGTTTCAGCAACAACAAAAAAATTCACTCATAAGGTGTGCACAATTGAGAGGGAAATACGAAGAAAATGAGACGACAAACAACTGTAACAGAAATTATGACTATAGAAACTTCACGCTCATCTCTCTATTTTCATTTCAAATAATATGCACTCTACCTTCTTCCTCCCATGTTCCTTTTCAACCAGATCTGCTTATGTGACAATACTACTGCTAGTGAACCTGACATTTGCAAATCCTATTTTAAAGTAGACAAACAACCACCCATAAACATAGCCCAGTTAATCTTATTGGTCATTACGTATGGGACACAGAGTCTGCTAAAGAAAGTAAATAAAAGTTTCTGGAGTCTGATTCGTAAGCCACAGTCAAGGCCAACATTTCTTAGTTTTATGGTTAGAGGTAATTTTTAAGTAATTCAGTTTTAATACAACCAGTATGGAATTCCAACATACTTGTCTGAACACAAAACAATCATAAGGTCTCAAAAACATTTCAGCCAGCTGTCTTCCTTACAAGCAACTGTATCTATCAGAAGTGTTGTCAAGAAAAGGAAAAAGCAGGTGCCAATCCAGCCTGAGGTAATTTATCTATACTTACAAATATATTAATCGAAAAAAAGTGTTTTGTTTGATTTCTTAAAGTATCTTAATACTTCTATTCATAAAGAAAATCTTTAAAACAAAAACCATAAGCCAAAAAAACAAGCAAAGAACATTCTTCCTAACCTAGCGAGTAACATTACCTAAGGAGATGTTACGATCCATTCACCCCAACTGTTAAGCCAAACCTGAGTCGTTTCCAGTGAGAAATTTTCACTGAGCATGCTTGCAGCCACAGCTCTGACTCATACAGCAATCACATCTTTGCATACGATTTCAGTAACTGCAACAAGATGATAGAAAAAAAGTGCACTGACATCTTAACAGGTTCTCTACAATCTGCTGTGCTATTTCCTTCTCTGGTAACACTGAACAGAATAAACTTTTCCAAGGAATTTACTCAGTGGATATACTTGATCCTTGTTCAGAATCTACTGGCTTTCGCTGGCAAGAAAGCTTCTACTACTTAAAAGGCAGTAATAACTCCTCTTTGTAGATCCAGACCACAAGGCCAAACTAAAAATATTGATTCGGCCCTCTGTACACTAGGAGGAAAAGCATGAGAACATACTGTCTCTTATTATACAAGAACTAAATTCAGTTGCATCAAATGAAATTACCAGGTATCAGGTTCAAAAAACTCATCAAAAAGAGGTATTTTTCCCAACATGGGCTCCAATTACATTGCAGAACTCAGTGCCCAAGGATGCTGTGGATACAAGATGTTTACAGGGTTTCAAAAAAAAAAAATTTTTTAAGAGAGAGAAAAAAATGGAAATAATAAATGGTTTGAACTCAAAAAAAAACCAAAAAAAAACCAAAACTCTGCCTTTGGGATCCAAAAGAATAAACAAGCGAAACACATCCATTTCTATGCTCCTGCCTAGGCACCTGCTACTGACTACTCTTGGAGGCAGGACTAGATGTATCTTTGGTATGAACTCAGAAATGCTGTTCCTATGTTAATGGTATCTTATGATTCACAAATCTATTTCCACAAAACCAAAAGTGATCACTGAAATACAAAATACATGGTTTTGTCAAAACGAACAAGACATTGTCTTCGAACAGTCAAGCTCAAAATGTCAGGGTCTTTGCGAATTCAAATGCTAATGTACAAAGCACATCCAACAAACCCAAAAATAAAAACAAAACAAAACTTCTTCAGAGCTAAGCTGTACCCAGAAGTCAGTCTGCTTTTTCCAGCTGTATCAGTTACATCTGTCTGGAACCCTGCCTCTACAAAAGCCATGTACAAGAGCTCTGTCAACAACTGCCACTGTGCCCAGCACAAACCTCAAAATTCGAATATTAATGTTGTTATTTACCTAGCAATATATCTTAACAATGCTTTCACTGAAGTCAGGGGAAATTTGACAAGCATCAAATGAAACCAATTAAAAAACAGGAACTTTATGAACTGGAGAGTGGTAGTCCATGCATCTTAAAGGCAAGTGTAAAAGACTAACCAAACTGCTTTGATTTGTGTGTGTTTAACAGGAGACTCTACAACCTTTTTCATCCCATGCCTCTGTTATGACAGAGACAGGAGAGCTAATTACTGGACATGAACAAAGAAATTGGTATTTTGCCCCAGCCCCCATTTTATTAATCTAACAAGATGACAGCTGGTTTGTACATACACAAGTAGGTACGAGTCTGTCAAGAACTAGAAAAACAAAAACATACTTCCCACTGCTATTACCTCCTGCTTGATAGCTTAAATATTTGAATTGTAAGCAAGGCTTCCAGGGAAGCATTAAAAATAGCTACCAGAACAGTTATCTTCATGCACAGTAATTCCACGTTTCATGGCATTTATATCTGTAGAAAGAAAGATGCCTTTATTATAGGTAAAGGTATACTCTAACATTAATAATTTAAATTCTCCAGATGTTAAAAATGAGTGTTTTACAGGAGACTACAAAGTTGTATTTCTGTTTTTCCCTTCCAAAAACAGGAAATTCAATAAGATTATTAATGCAATCATTTTTAAATGCTGTGCTGAAATTTTAAAAAGGCCAAGGACACTGGAATTACATACAATTACTAGTGACAATTAAATAAGTAAGACATTTCAAGTCTGTAACAATATTTTACTTGGAGTTATCTGTAAGTTCACTATTAATTACAAAAAGCAGAGATGGACACTCCATTCTTGTTTTCCAAGATCACTTAAAAACAAACAGAAGGAACAGGCCACCCTGATTTCTTTAAACTTCACCTGCCATTAAAAAAAGAAATCAAATGATTGTGTAGTCATAGGCAAAGCATATTCCTGGCAACATAGTAGGATTAAACAACAACAAAAATAGATCTAGTGATTACTTGAGCTGGAGGTTAGCAATCATCAATCTTGGAACTCACACCAAAACTACTTTCTTTCAAATTATGTTTCAACTGTTAATTAATGTTTACATTATACTGAAGGAACTAAGTTTGATTCTTAAAATCCAGGAGATCATCTTCAGTGTGACCAGTTAAACCTACAATGAAACTCAAGAACACAGCTACAAACAATATTAGTCATCATTAATTCACCGTAATGACTTGCTATAAGCAGATAACGCCTGCTTTGAACTTGCCTGAAGACTCCAGTGCTTAAAAAAAAAAAAGAAATCTTTGCAAATAATGAAACTACTATTTCGTTATACTATTTCCCTATAAAACTCCAGTAAGACTTTCCCTTTATAAACAGACTTATTTTTTTAAAAAAGCAGTAAGGCAGCATTTGATCTTAATCACCAATCTAGCTATGACCCTGTAGATTTTGCCTGCCCTTCAAGATACAACTCATCCCTATGCCTGTTGACTAAAGAAATCCTAGTTCACCCAGCTGAACACTGCTCCACTGTTTCCAGCCAGGACTGAAGGTATGCCACCTTTTATTTACAAGACTTCATGGAAGATCACACCTACATTTTGTAACCAGGAGGTAACTACTACAACCAGCTTACAGACCTTGAAACTGAAGGGTACTGGTGTCCAGTCTAAGAAATGGTGTAATCACTGAACAGTCAGTTTCAAGCAAATGCTAGTTTCTGT
>Ga0181612_149574_pt1 | contig 11774 bp, 5 predicted proteins | sample HoacroProtozoa21_FD_119630 | JGI IMG/M metagenome (GOLD analysis project Ga0181612, IMG submission 119630) | Hoatzin crop microbial communities from Cojedes, Venezuel. Combined Assembly of Gp0051906, Gp0051904, Gp0051908 | reverse complement strand
TGTGCTAGCATAAATACCATCCAAGAGACAGCAGGAAATAAAGAATCAACTAAAAGAAAAGAGGTTTTATTAGAAAACAAAGTTGCAATAAAATGGAACGCAACAGACAAGTCAAAAGTACCAGAGAACTACACTAGAAAAAGGGTTGGGGAGGAGCAAATGTCCTTCACTATGTATTACCTTATTTTTGGTTTACCTAACACAAACCAAAGTTAAAAAATATTTCCACAGAAGCAAAACCACATTTGTGAAACATTTACAAAAGGTAGCGCATACTCTCTTAGAAAGAATCCAACAGTAAAACAGCTTAGCTAAAAGACTAGTTGAAGAATTTGGGAGTTCTCAACCTAAGACTGCAGCAGAAATGCAATAAAATTCTTTACACAGTTTTGCTGAGCTTTCCCCAGTTCTTACGCTGTGTATGTAAATAAGTGCCTTCCTGCAGTCTTCGGAGTTTACAATCTCAGAAAAAAATTTAGTCTGATTTCTCACATAATTTAACTCAATTGGGAGGCTACAATCATTGGTTTGTTTCTCTTACCGACTTCATCCTTAGACTTGCTTTCATTTTCGTGAAGGTACATTCAGGACGACATTTGAAATATTGGCAACTTCTCAGCCATAACACAAATATATCTTAAAAATGTATCGTGGGAAACCAGGTTTATCATTTGTGAAACTCCTGTTGTCGTGGTGATACAATCAGACCCCAAAGCACAGGACCTGGCAAGGGGAAGACAGACTTACAGACAGCTGCTTTCTCCCATCTCTTCTAACATTTAACATCCTAGCTTTTTCAAAAAATTTCACAGAAGTTCATGAAAAGGCGATCGCCAGGCTCAAGACAGGGTGTTTGAAGAGGGATATGCAGTTGTCAATTCCTCCACCTTTGTTTCACCTTATCTCCCAAAGCCATTTAGCAATTCAACAAACAGGGAAAAGAAATAGTTTGAATAAATCTGAACAAGGATTCAAATATATATTCCATTTTCTTGGCTCCAATAAACCCACTCTGGTCTGCTCACCGGCCAAAGTAAAACCACAAAAAGCCTAACAAGTTCTGAATGACTAGTATAACGAAAGTCTGAGCATGTTATTTTCACTCCATCATGCACTTACGCCACATTTTCTACCAGTTCAGAGTACACAGAGTAAGGAAAGTGATGAACAGAAACTTTCCAACACCGAAATATCTGGACACAATAGGTCTAAAGCACCTCGTCAGGCCTAGTGATCCCTCGAGACTTACCAAGACGCAGGCAGCCATCCCAACGGATACGCCTCCCCGCTTGCATGACGACCTACACCCACCTAGCTGCTGCTTCCCCTGGACAGAGCTCAAGCCCACACAGACTGACAGCTGTCCAGAAGTTCGTAGGCTGCTGCCCAAGGCGACGGGGTTACTCCCCTAACTCGGCTTAGCTTACTCCCCTAAGTGCACCATGAGAAGTGGAGGGGTTGGCCAACAGACAACGGCAGGTCAGCGGGTTCTCCTGCGATACTCTGTCTTTACATTTCATTGCTTCAAGCTTCCGTTGTCCTCTACAAGCACCAGTGAAAAGGAATTCAGGACACGAGAACAAAACCAAGGCTTTTTCTTTCCTCAGAGGTCTCCCCAAAAATATGCATGACAAAACTGTAAATCCCTTAGTTCCAAAGGGTTGAACTCAAGGCAGCTTTGCTGACTGCACTGTGGATTCCAAGACTGAAGGAACGGGGAAAGGGGGCATGATACGGCTAAATGGCAGTAAAGGGTGAAATGGGCAAGCATTCGTTATAAATCACAGAAGAAACAGCAAGCTTCCTTATGGTCCTTCTAGAAATTTTACTTTACAGAAAACTAGATGTTCAAACTACAATGTAGTAAATTAACTTCATTAAAAATAAATATTCACCATAGCTTGCTAAAACTTGCTACTGTTAAGTCAAACCGACAATCATACAATGTATTAGAATAAACTAAATACGGACAATAAACAGTGCCAGAACTGTGGGCTTAACAGATAAAATACTACAGTGAATTCACCACACCCCCCCTTCCTTTCCCCATCCCAAAACACCCCATCTGAAGCCGTCAAACACAGCAAACATGTAAGGGACGAAGGCAAAGATACAGACAGTAACGAGAGAAAGGTAAAAGAAGCAAGCAAGCTGCTTGAAACAAGCCAGTCATTGTAACTTACCGCAGCATCTACATCAACTTTCTTGAAAAACGTTTCTACGGGGAAAAAAAACTAAATAAAATGCAGGTGTGTGTCAGGAGTGAGTTAAAGGTGTTCTAGAGACAAGAATTAACTGCAAGCTTCAGAGGGCTAACACAAGTCCGGCTTGCAGTCCTCAAGTCCGGCTTGCAGTCTACACAGCAACGTAACATACCCAAGGTTTTCAGTTTCAGTTCTGTGATGGAGGAAGAACATTGTCTTAGTGAAGCACCACCTTCAGTTCCTGAGGTAGCTAGCAGGGCTAGCAATTAACAGGCCACCTTCCCCTCTTCCTGCCCATTTTTTGAAAGGTGGGTAGCAGTGGCACTTGTACTTCATTATGAGAAACAGCAGCTGCATTTAGGAGACCTGTACGCTAGTTTTTGGAAAAGCAATTTTTTTCTTTACAGGAACTATCATGCATTAAGTAACTATATTTAACATATCATTCTGACACTTCATTATCAAGTCGGTAAATTTTCTTGTTTACACATGTCACAGTTTGCTACTTCTTAATTTAGGGGAAGCCTTTTTCTATTTGTTGAGAATCTCTTTCAGGCAACATACCATACCTTCACTGACAGGAACAGTCTATTATTGATTCATAATTAAAAAACTATATACAGCAAAAGCAGGGCATCACATAGAAAACTTGCATCTTAAAGTTTCAGTTTCAAGAATGTAAAATATTTAGTGAAGACGGTAATTTCTTCAACTGACACAGTCCTGAATTTGTGGAATAACTATTTTTTAATTTATAATGACTTGTTCTGAAACCGAAGAGCCAAGAGACTGCTACAGAAAATGTGTGAATTTTATTTTCTCTATCTGCATGACTTAATCCAGGAAACACCTAAAGACATGAAAAAAAAAAATGTGAACAGAAGCTTGAAAGAGCCAGTTCCAAAAAGAGCAAAGATAGCAAGTGATATTCAGGGACACTATTTTTTATTGACTTCAAGAGACTGTCATCAGGATGCTTTGGGACACATTGTGTTTGAAGAGAGTACATGCCAAGACTACTAAATAAACCAAAAGAGCAAGAAAGCAAATAATGTAACCCCTCTAGAAGCATGAATATTAACATGAGTTGTTTTGGATGGTTAGTTTTGGTTGGTTGGGTTTTTTTTTTGAAGTGTTGAGTTGTATGAACTCAAATCCATAAGCAGAATTAAGGCGACTAAATTGCTCCTCCCTAGTTGTCAAGGAAACACAGTCACTTGGGACCCTTTAAAGACAGTGATTTATTTAAACGGGGCCAAATACTTTGAAATTATCATGGGCATTTCATATTACATTTCTGTATTATGTATTATAAAATAAGGTTTTAAACATCAAAGATTAATGCTTTTAAAGATATGATGGCTGTTCTAGTTTTTATAAAGTAATACCCACATTAATGATAGAGAAAACACTACACTGCAAACACACTAGAAGAGATCTAACACGGGTCATGCATAATCCCACTGGCTTCAATAAAAACTCTTTACGTACATGTATGTTTTCAGCTACAGCTACATTACCAAAACCTTAAGCATACAGAAAGTTTCAGAAACTAATCAAACAAAAGTCAAAGTTGTGAAAAATCAAAAACCTCAAGCAGAAGGTATCCAGATTTTCATTTTTGGGGTTCATTGCTGCAAGAGACAGATGAGAGGCTCAAAGAACTAATCGGTGTTCTAATATGTTTAACTGTGTCAAACCATGGCAAATCACATTTCCCACTCATCCCCTTGTAATGTTCCCATACAGAACCATTCAGACAAAAAATCCGAAACATAAATAAGTAGTTGCAGTACAGAATCTCAATGAATTTTAAGACAACTATGAGTAAATTCCAACAGAAATTCTTCTCAGCCTACATCACTCCTTCCTCTAGGGAAAAATGGTTCTGAATATCTAGAAATAATAAGCATTTGTCAAAGGCTTTGAAATTAATCCTGCCTAGATACAACACAGAAATAACTATCACATCATAAATGCTAAATATCTTAAGAATCCTTTCCCTAGATCTATGCAGGATTGCAAGAATGATCAAGTATCAATTAAAAAGTTAAGGAAAAGATTTGTTTGTCCATCTCCCTTCACAGCTAGGACTTTCAAGTATTAATCCTCAGGTGTTGGGATTTTTTTAATAATTAAGTAGGCTTTCTGTTACACAGCTAATTATTTGAACTGATTATATTAACCTTTAAAGGACAAAAAGAATTTAACAGCTTGTTTCGATGATGGAATGCAATGTAAGGTTCTTTTGTGTGGCAACTGAAAAGCTTAAATAACATGGGGGACCAAATCATCCAAACCAAACCAGAAAAAGTGTTACACAAGTATCTGAATCAGGTTCCACAGTCTTTAGAACAGTTCATATTTTCCATATGAATTTCAAACAATGCAAAAATATTTGCATTTCAGTCTCATCCCAACAAATAATACATTTATAAGTAAATACAATCACTGAAATTCTGCTTCTATTATTTTCCATCTGGTATCTCCCAAAGCTTCTGGATTTTAGCAGTTTATATTTTAAAATATAAAGCCAGATACTAACAGTTTTTCAGTAGAGATCTACATAACATGCAAGTGTTTCTATTCCCTTTTGCATTTTTCAAGGGAATTGACATCAGAAGTCACTGATTTGAAAGCAATTTACACAACACAAATTATGCACTGAGCTGTTCTGGCTTCTTTACTTTTTCCTCTGAGCTTTGTCTACATCCTTGCTCTACTTACAGAATTTTTTTTTTTTTTTACTTAAAAGAACTTCGGTACCATTTTGGTATACAGTTTTAAAAAGTATTTAAGCCACATCAATTAACCAAAGCCAAGTATCTAAATACTCGGCAATACTAAAAACTCAGCAATCTCTTTCAATATTTTCTTCCACTAGTCTCAAACACCTAATTACAAAAGCCTGATCATTTCCAAAACGCAAACAGCAGTGACAATTCTTTTCAAAAGCAAAACAGAGTCAACACTTACTCTTCTTTTTAATTACTTAGAACTAAGTGTATCAGGAGCACCATAAGTTCTCATCCAGCAGAAATGACATTTCATCCACCCCCACTGCCTACTAACCAATATTGCAGACTTCAGATGCTTCTGCTGAAATCATACCTGATTGCACAACAGAAGTTTTTGCAAAAGGCACCTATTAAAATTACTGGCACTAAGTTATTAGACTAATTAGATTTATAAGATTATCCAACCCAGCAGCCAGTGCCCTACAGAATTACTTGGCTAGTTCTGAGCAGTTTAGCCCCTTGAACTGTTCATCACAGGCACATCCTGTTGTACCTGGGAAACAACACATGCACATACAATTTTTACCTGCACAACTTAAAAAAAAACAAGGTTTCAACAGTACCACAAATACATAAGACAAAAAGTCAAGATTAACACCTGTAAGATGAGCAAAAAAGCCCTAGTCAGTGACAGTGTGGAAAATGCTTCTGAAAAAGGAGCTAGTCTAATGAGATACACCTAAACATACTGAGTAAGTACAGCAGCTGAAAATAAAGGGTTAAAACAACCCATACTATTACAGAGTAATATATCTGGAAGAAGATGATATATTTACAGTCAACGGACTTGGCTTTATCTTCCTACCTGCCCCTCCTCACCCGCCACTGTTCATAAACATTCCCCACCAGAAGATCTCTTTCACAAGAACACATTCCTTTTAATTATCAGCACCCCCTCTTTGTCCTGTATTCATGAGCAGTTTTCCCCTGCAGTCAAGCTTCTACTCCTGATCTTCAACAGCCCTGCTGCCCTGCACTGCTCAGCGATATACAAATTACTTTTTCCTGATAAAATCCAAAAAACACAGATCAATTGAGTCACCAACTTCTTCAGACCCCTTTCTCCTAGGATGCTTTACAAAGCTGTATTACAGAGGGTCAGGTGCATTTTCTTAAAAGTAAAGCTACACATAAGTACTGTATACATGTGGGTGCATCCCCCCTCCCCGACAGCAGACAGTTTATCTTCCAAGAATGCAAGATGCTCATGTTTGTCCCTCTTCCAGTAGACAAGAGCAAGATGTGGCACGTGGTAAGCACTAACATAGCAAGAATCATGGTTGCTATTTCTTTATGGGTATTTTATTCCACTTCCAACAACTCTGTACCCATTTCTTGAGAATTCTAAGATATTCAAAACTAACCAAACAACTGATTCATCACCTCAGTGTTCCCATGAGCACTGCATTTTACACTATCACCTAGACAACAGTATGATGCAAATTTCAAACAGACTACCCAGCATGAGGAAAAAAATAAATTTCCTGAACAGTAGTCGAAGTGTAAATAGAACACCTGGCTACTCCTATTTTAGTTAGTGTTATACAGCATTTTCTAACTGCACATTCAAGATGCTTCATTACAGCAACGGAAAGATAATCTAGAGGAACTTGTTACATAAAACAGGTTACAGACAAAAAATGGAGTAAGTGTAGAAATTCATGCCGAGACACTAACACTAAGCAAACCCACACTTACTAACCAGTCATACATTAGTTATATGCCATGCAATGACTTGGAGTATATTACCTTGCTTTTTTAATTTTTGTATTTTAAGCCACACACAGTAATTCTCTCCAATACTACCTGATGTTGCAGCCAACGAGATAGTTTGTATTTGATATCTAGAAAAAGTTGAGGTAATTTACTGGCTTAAGTAACTGATTAATTTAAAAAAAAAAGAGTAAATTTTGCTAAACTTTTTATATTTAAAATAAGATCAACAGGCTTCCTGCATGTCTAAATTTATTACTCATTTTACTGCTAGCTTGCAACATAATTGCATTACTTGCGTACAATCCACATCACACTCTGCTTTAAAATCTAATCAAACGTCCTCTCCAAACACCAAGTTTGGTGAACAACCCCTGAAAAGTCTTCAGACTCCTCCAGCTTCTGAAGTAGGATTCCTGGAACAGGTGCTGTAGGTCAAATACAATACTAATATTTAGCTGATAGCCACACGATAAGGAGAGAAACAGGCAGATACCGTACTTGGGGTTTGTCTTAACCCAGGGTTTGACTTAAGTCCTTCCCACAATGGTTCTTTTGGGGATCATATTCAGAACTTGTCTAAGCACAAATTCATTAAGCAAAACACTGATTTCCAGACTGGATGAAATAAACACCTTCTACTCTGTAAGTATTCTGCTGTTGGATGGATTAAAACAGAAACACAACATAATGAAAGATATTTTCAATATATTACAAACTAGAAGTTCTAAATAAAGTCAGGAAAAAAAACCTAAGTAGATTGTCTCCTTCAGGGTTTAGTGACCTCTGACGTGCTTGCTGATCTGCAGAGCATCTGATACGCCAGCAATTCTAGAAAACGGGAAGTCCTGAAAAACGTGCTCCAGAATTCATTAGCAGCGTAAGGTCAAATTCCTCCTCCATGTTACTTCAAGCATTTGAAAAAACAGCACTGTGATGAGGGAGTGTTCTGAAAGTTACACCAGATCTCAGAGTCCTGGTAGCATACTTTAAAATTACTGTTAGAGCCCTGGTCATAAATGCAACCACACAGCCAGGAATCCAGCTGAACAGTCCTGTTCTCTCTTTTACTGTGACGACAGCTCAGAGCAGCTCTGGTAACCGCATTTACCTGACAGAACTGGAAGAGGACGCGCAGGAAGCGTTTCACATCTTTTACTCAGAGTCCTTTGCAGGCAGCAAAGTTGGGAACCTGGCAATTTCAAATACTTGCTACTTGCCTATTTATTCATTAGCAATCACTAATGGAGTTATCCACAGACACTCTAAGAGGGGTTATCGCCACAGAAGGCATCTTTCTTTCCTCCCCTGAGGCAGGATGTGACTACGAAGGAGGAGCACGGAAGGAGGCTGCGAAAGGCCATCCCCCCTCCTGGTACCTGCAGCGCCCTGCAAGAGGACAAACAACAGACTTCAATTCCATCACGTAACCGCTAAACACATTTATATGTTTATAAAGAAGAACTAGCCTAGAAAGGCCTACAGCATATCCTGATGTACAGCCAAGCATCTGAAAAATACACAAGCAGAGAGAACAGAAAAATCCAACTGCTGAAGTTTATTTATTACCTCACTGGTGCAGTTAACGCTTTACTCTGTACAACTTCAGTAATTCTTCACAGCTAGCTACCCTCCATGCACTCCCTACAACAGAGTTAATTATTCTGTATTGTGAGTTGTTTCTATGAAGTGATTCTCTAAAGGATTTTAAGCTCGCTCTCAAACATCTTGTAAAACAGGCACATAATTTTAAAATTTCAGAAAATTTAAACACCAGAAGCTGCCTTTCGAAGCTTTAACATTTAAAGCATTATTCCTCTTTCACAGGCCTCCTGGATGCTTGCCAACGGGGCTCTAATGCCAGTGCTACAGCATCCAAAATGCTATTTTAAGCCACTGCTGTGCTGACCACTACATTTTTCAAGCACGAGAGCAGCTTCCTGAAAAATGACGATTGTGAATAATTGTTTTTGTGGTTAACAAAATCACAAATATGTTGCTTCTGCTCACATGACATCTTCATTTCTGACCTATGCTTTGAAAGAGTACAGCAGTTGTTACACCTTTCCCTACTTTGAACGTGCAACCACGTCTAAACTTTTGCTAGTCCATAAAGTCAGTAACACATCACTGCATCCCAGCCAGCTTTTAGCTATGACTGCAATCATTGACATTTCTATAAACGACAGTCAAGGGTATGGCCTTCCGTACCTGCTTTTTCCATTTGGCTCTATCAGTTTCCTCTCCTGCCCTCATACTTCTGCTTTCAATAAAGTGTAAATTTAAAGAACAATTATTTCAAGTTGTAGTTTATTTCCAGTTTGGAATAAGAAGTTATTGAGCAGTAGCCCACCTTCAATAGTTGCCAGCACCAAGTACTTCACAAGTCACTGCAAAAGGTGCTATAGCAAGTCTGTCTTGAATAAATTTACTTGCTTACCCTGCATTAGCTAGAAGCTAATTAGTCCTAGAAGCTGAAGCCAAAACACATTTACTTTTCCACGTACTATTACAATTCTGAATAGTTACCTACACAAACATACGTAACATACAGATACTCATACATTTGTTCTTTAAGGGCTGCTAACTTCCTGGCCTCCACAGTATCTTGCAGCAATGAGCTCCAGAGACAAAACCTTTCCTGAAATTAGCCAAGTTCATTTTACCCATGTCCTCTTATTCCCAAATTGTATGAAGGCACAGAAGGTCCAGATCATGTTCTAAACTAGTTCCCATTTATAAATTTAAAGTACAAAAAAGGGGATGTGTTATCATAGCTTTAGGCTCCTTATGAGTCATTGTCTCCATCAGAAGTCTGATGTAGGTTTACCATTCAGCTTTGGAGATTTCTTTCTTGGTTCGGGTATTACATGGTCATTTCATTTTGAATTCCTTCTAATCCACGTAGAACATCTTTAGTCATTTTAAAAAAAATACACCACCACTACTGAATTTTAAGATGTTGTAGGACAAGCTCCAGCAACACAGCAGGCCTTAACTCATTAGCTTTTTGTTTTCAAAGGCTCAAGTTCAAGTCCTCACTTGATTTACAAGACAGACATTCTGGGCTTTGTATCTGTCCACACCAAATCCAATTAACCATTTTGGCACATTTGGCAACAGATTTGGAACTGTTAAACTATTAATTCGCCACAGTAATAGCAGGTAAAAGTGGTAAATCCTTGGGAAGGCAAAAGTGACCAGGTAAGACGGTCCTTTGTACTTGGAGAACGTATGCGTGGAAAGCCACTGGCCCCAACAGCAGCTCCACTTCCTGCTGGCACCAAACCTCAGGAGAAGGCAAACCTAGCCTACAAGGACAATACAAACGGCTTCTGGTGAGGTAAGAGTGACTCCAGGAAAACAAAGAAGGGAAAATAATACAAAAGGAGGTCTTCCCACACTTTGACAAGAGGAATTAGCAGCACACAAACTTACCATTTAATCACTTGTACCACCCTTTTTCTTAACCCCTTTCATTGTTCCTGCTGTAAAGACTCCTCAGCAGACAGCCTCCTTTCATTCATCACCAGTTCTCAAGCAAAGAACAGTAGATGCTGAACCAAACTGGGCAAACAGAAAACGCACAGGGGACAGTGCTGAAGCAGAACAACTGTAAGACACCATTCCAGGCTTCGAAACAGAATGCATTAGTTCAAGCAGCACAACCTAGCTCTGTAAACATTGTATTTTCTTCTGCTCCTTTCCTGAGGACGCTGGCAGAGTTATGAAGCTTGTACTTACGTATGTAAGCGGAGCAGTACAGTAAAGCTGCAATACCAACAGTTCGCATCAAGAAAAGCAAATACGCTAGGAAATGCTAAAATTCAATCTGCATGCACATAAAACATACTAACTTCATAAATTTACAATTAACATCAACCAGCTGCATCTATTATGTGTAATTCTGGAAGATGCTGGCCTCAACAGTCAAGCATCAATTCAGTTACTTCTGAGGACATACAGCATCCCCCCAACACTTGGTCATACCAGCCAGGCTCTACAAAACCCACTCTAGCTGGCCAAAAACTTCTCCACTAGTCACTGCTTCCTACGGCAGTGGGCCTCTGGCCATCAGCCATCAAGAGGGAGTAGCGAGAAACTCTTCCATCCCCTTCCCTAGAAATTACACTGAAGGTAAGAGAAGCACACACATTTCTAGATATGCTTCCTGTAGCAGGCTAAATGTTCAGAATCTCCACTGCAAACTGCTCCAAAACACTAACCTCAACTCAAGATTTTCAAGCTCTCCACAGGGCTCTACTCAGTTTCCTTCTTCAGCAGCTCTTTCTTCTATTGCTGTTATCAATTACTTGATTAGATGAATTAACACAAGTATGTCCTTCAAGAAGATCAAGCTGCTGAGTCAAAAGCAGCCATCCTGGCATTTTAGGTGTTCATTGCCATGTTTCAAATACAATTTTTATCTCATTTTAGTTTTCAGAAAAGCCAGAATTGAAGAAATAGCCTTAATTTTCACGTTTCATGTTTGTGCAATCCTAATTCAACCCAGTAACATCAATATACTTAGAGAGAAAGACTGCTTACTTCCCCAGAAAAAACTGCACACAACTTCAGATACTACATTTCAAACCATTTCTTACCAGTTTGAGATTACAAACAACCTTTCTTTACCACTTAAGGACAATCTTGCAGAAACTGCTCGCATTCACTGACAGACACTATAATTAAATAGTACTCAGACATGGCTGGATGTTCTTTTATAAAGAAAGAAGTCTACTTTTCCCAGCAATTATGTTTGGTACATTTCTTTTGTGGTCACTTTATGCAGAGTAGACTACCAATGGTAGTTACATCTTTTAACTCTTATTTCTGAAGCAAAATGTAGATCTTTCCAGCAACCTCATGATTTCTGAAAAGGCTTTGCATCTAAATCTTGCCTCTTCATTAGACGCAGACAACATAAATCAGTGGCTGAAAACATGCAACTGATCAGCAAAAATTCAAAAATTAAAACATCCAACGTTCACCTGTCATGTTTGAAGTATTTTGCACAGTGACAAATCATTTTAAAAACTTCATCACAAATTTACACCTT
>Ga0181612_117233_pt1 | contig 11774 bp, 10 predicted proteins | sample HoacroProtozoa21_FD_119630 | JGI IMG/M metagenome (GOLD analysis project Ga0181612, IMG submission 119630) | Hoatzin crop microbial communities from Cojedes, Venezuel. Combined Assembly of Gp0051906, Gp0051904, Gp0051908 | reverse complement strand
GGGGAGGGGCGGCCGCGTGGCGCTTTTGTTGCCGGCGGCAGCCGAAACCAAAACAACACCTAAGTCTGGTCATCTGACCAACTCTCTGGTCATGTATTGGCAGTACTTATTATATTTCCATTGATCTTTTGGGAGCTTAGTCCCATGGCTTGCATGCAGACAGTCTACTTAGGCTCCACATCTGTGAGCAGCATCTCAGCCGGAAAATACCCAGACCATTCCCAAAAGCAATCACCGACATGGTAAAGTATTACAGTATTTGCAACTGACACAATACTTAGAAGCTGTTGTGATCAGCAAAGCCCCACTGTGCTAGACACCTGGACATAACTAGGGAAAGAAACCAAAGTCTTTATCTCAGCATTTGTTAATTAAACTGGTGGAGCTGGAAAGAAAAAAGTTCAGAGTGGGACAGTAAAATTATACCACTCTGACCAGAACAGCACCTATCCGGGGAACAGAAAGGTTGTAAAAGATATGATCTATTGCAAAAATCCATCTCCATCCAGTGACGAATGCAGAAAAACTCCCACACAAATGAACTGCCCCTGGTAACCTCATTGCTGTCTTCCAGAGAATTAGGTCATGATCCTAGCAGCTGACGATTGACGTCCATCCCAACAGAAAGGCAAGGCAAAGCATAGGCTTGCCTTAACAGTGTGCCATTGATGAAGAACAGATTTTGCACTGGCAGTATTGATTCAAGCCCTGCCGAATGCTTATGGTGGAAAGGATTGAGGGCTCTTAGAAGGCCCCTACTTTGGAGACCCTCTTGCTGCTGGCTAGCCTCAAACACATTTTTGTCCTCTCTCCTAATGGAGGGGTGTTTTTATATGTAGTAACAATACATTTTCTTTCCTACAGTGTATTTACAGATACGTGCTGTTTTCTGACAGATTGGTTGTGGATAACAGATTGGGAAGGATTTCACTTTGCCTGTGTTTTCTCTGTGGGGTTAGACAGCATGTGGGTGTGGTGTTAGATTCCCCATCTCTTCACACAGACGTTGCGTTACAGGATCAGGAGGATCTTTGACAGGTGCTACAAGACAGTCCTCTAAAGGGGATTCTGTTTGTGTGGTTGTTGGGTCAAGTGGTATTATTTAAGCATATGTACCATGGTTGGTGTTTCAAACAGGTTCCTCTAAGATGTTCACAGCCTTGAAACCATTTCAACTGACTTGGTAGTGCTGCAGTCGAGCCTTCTGCTCGCTCAAAGCTCTTGACTAGGCTACGAATATTTCGTAGGTTGTTTAACACAGAGTCTTTCTCTCTGTGTTAAAGTGACACTTTGGCCTGAAAATGCCCATGCTCAATGGCCTTGTGGAGGTCACAATTCCCCTACCTTGACCAGATGGCTGTTCCATTCAGAAGAAAAAGGGCCAAGTGGTTATCTCCAGCCATACGGAATCACACTCTTCACAACTGGTGAGGATCTGTAAATGGCTAAGTTAATACCTAGAATAACTGGTGATTTAGTGAGCTGAATCTCCAAAGCTTTGTGTAGCATAATGACAATTTGTGATGTGTGTTAAGGTCGCTGGAAGATCCATGTCTTAACTCAGGATGCCATTTTATCAGTGGCACAGCAGGTAAGTTCACGATTCAGTTAAATTCACAGGCTAACAAACTGCATGTCTGTGGTGGGGAGGGGGTGCCCATCTCTTTGTAATCATCTGAAAACATGACAGTTTACTGTTAAGTAAGACGAAAGACTGAGGAAGTTGAATATGCCTGTCTAGTGTCGTTGTACCAGGAATTGACTTTTTGTCCATATAAATTCCCAAAGAAGCTGACAATTTGTGCGTATGACTTTGCCAATATAAAAGTACAGAGAAGTTTGCTCTGTCTAAATGGACCTTGTCAAAACATCTCGATAAATACACAGAATGGGATCCTTGTAGCCTCTGAGATTACTAGGTTAAGGTGTGAGAGCTTAAAGCAAGTGAAGGAAATAATTACTGGCTTTACAAAACAGAAAAATCAACAGGAAAAGCCCATTTTTTTTGCAGTCCTGATGACAGCCACGAAAATTTCATTAGCGTTAAGAGCTTTGCTTTACCCTTTTTTTTCTACCAGGAAGCTGAATTCCCCCATCTCACCCGTGGTTCGATTTCTTTACCGAAACTACACTGTGCTTGTGATATTTTATTATTTCTAATAATGTTGAGCTAGTGGCTCTGAGCTCTGGATGGAGAATGGCTTTAGCTAGGTGTTGTACAAGCACAGAGCAAACCCATGATCTTCTGCCTAAAGATCTCACATATAATACGACGCTTGGGACACAGGGCAGTTGTGGAAGACAGGGGCAAGCAGAACAAGTGGTGAAAGGGGCACCTGCAGCAGCCCAGTCTTTTTCACGCATCAGGGAGCCCTTTCACCACCCTGGGGAAAGCACAAGGGAAAGGCTAGAAATTAGCCTTGGTATTCAGGGGGCTCCTGTAATCCCTGTGGACCTCTTCTGCCACTCTACAGAAAGGAGTAATGATACCATCCTGTCTTTCCCCGACGGTGCTGGAAATACAAATGCAATGTGTTTAGATACAACTGTCTTGCAGCCACCTTCAGCAATCCTGCTGCTTCAAGACTTGGAGATCCCAGACCCGTGCTCCAAGCAGCCTGTTATATGGTTTTTGATGGTGAGCCAACACTGGATATTTCAAAAGACGGAGCCCTTTTACCTTACACTACTCAGCATCATAATTCAGGTCCTTGGCACCAGTGCTACATGATGCAGGGGAGGAAACTCTTGCCTGATCCCAGCTGATGGGCTGCCCAGACCTAGAAACATGAGGATTGATGGTCTCTGTTAACACCTTTGCTGCTAGTGCTGCTGTCTATTCTTGCTGAATGATCCCCGCCTGTTGCCCCAGAGCCTGCTTCTCCCCTTCCTTGCTTTGTGCTGACGCCTTTTAGCAGCTGATAGATCACCATCTCTCTGCCTCTCACCCCAGGTGAGACATATTTCACTTGCGAAGGGTTTCAGCGTGCGGAAGGCTCTGAGACCCAAACCTAATCCCACAGGGCACTGCTCTGCATCTGGGGTTATTTTTTTTCCCCTTCTATTCTTTTAACTAGTGTTTTTAAGAGGGATAGGAGATGAGCCCAGAATGTTTTTATTGAACCCAGGGGAGGTGTGTGCATCCGTTAAATATTATTAAGATATCATTGATGAGTTGGTTTCACCTAGAGGCTGGAAGAAGTATGATGTTTACATGGTTCCTGTGGGATGGCCCAGAGCAGGGGAAAGGGCTCTTGCTCAGTGACAGCCTTCCATATCCAAGAGAGGGAAGGCACACAGGGAGGCTCCAGGTCTCAAAATACTGAGTCTTCTATGTCTTCCGGTAGCACTAGGTGGGAGGAAAGACTGTATACCAGTCTCATCAGCATCACTCATGGCAAAATTTCAGTCACTCTTCCTCTCAGATAATGGATTTGTGTTTTCCCCATCCCTCTTGTGCCTCCTACAGAGTTCTGCCTGCTCGCTAAAGTTGTCAGCTGCCAAGCTTTTTTCCTAGGGATTTAAAAGCACATTTAGATTCTCTCTTTTTCTGCTGCTCCCTTTCCAGCTGTTATCTTCCTGAGCATGACAGCAAGCCTTGCTGGTCCTGCCTCTCAGACAGCCTTGGTTAAGTGGGAGGAATCCATCACCCCTCATTGTTCGTGCTCATCCCAGATGATTTTCCAGGCCAGGTACAGCTGACCCATGCCAGTTCCAGAGACCAGTCACTGGCCAAACCACTGCTCCACCTTCAGGTAAGAGCACAGAGGGGTCCTGGATCCCAGGTTAAGATATGAGACAAGTTTCTCTTGGCTGAGACCGTCCTCTGACATTGATATTTTCAACCACTCCTTTGAAAGTGAAATAAACAATGACTACAGTCCTGTTGTGACAGGAAACAACTCCAGTCCCCTCCTTAGGAGAAGAGAAAGTGTTGTCCTCCTTTGTGCTTTGAATCTCTTTATGTTTATGTAATGACTGAAGATCCTGACAATAAAGTGTAATATCAAAACCAGAGAGAGGTAGGAAAGGGGAAAGAAATTCATTTTTCAAAACAGTCTTAATATTCACTCCATCCTTTCGATCCTTGCAGGGGGGGACCTATATCCTATCACACACCTGACAGTGCCCCTAGCAAAATTAGTCACAATGGCTCCATGCAGGTTTTGAATTTATTGTCTGCAAATTTTGCTGGTCCAACCACTGGTTTGAACACCTGCGGAGCCTCAGAGTCCAGACTATTAGATTAATCTGTCAGTCACTCTATATAACAGCCTGTCCTCCTTTCCCTCCAGGTCCGACACTCCCTTCCCAAGCTTGGTGTATAGCTCCAAGATCCAGTTTCACTGGAATGTAAACAGTGTCTGAATCCCCCAACTTCCCTGCTTTGCTTCCGCTGTGAGTGCATGTCGGGTATATCGTCTGCTTGAAAAGTAATTATCCTCACTTCCCACCTGATAAATTAAAGACCCCCAGGTTCTTTGCTTAATGGTGCAGAGCGATTCAGAAGTGATTCTCCTGCAGAAGCTGTTAGGAGAATGTCCTAGCAACCCCACACCCCTCTGGACCTCATTGTGCTGGGTCGACAGCCCATTAATCAGCACGACCTGGCTTGGAGATGGCAAAGGTCATGCTGCGTGAAGTCTAATCGGAAAAACAAATTCCGCCCCTCTGGAGCCCTTCCTGGCAGGAGCGAAGCGGGAGACTCGCTTGGTTTCACACTTAAGTACCTTAAGTATTTTTCCAAGGCTAGAAGACAACTGATGTGAAGGGTTTGTACTTCAGAGTTGCACAGGTCCCAAGGGCTGTGTCTACACTGCTCTGAAGTGCGTTTTTGGGAACGATTGGGAGAATGAAGAGCTCCCAGATCAACCCACTTCGTGTCATTCAGCCGATTCCTGGGGAAGCCTGCTGGCGCATGTGCAGCCCCAGATTCAGTGAAGTATGACCTTGGACCACTCTGGCAGATCCACTCCCTACAGGCACAGAAGAAAAGACTGGTCTCAAGCTCAGTATAGTCTTGAAAATTCAGTGTGGCCTGTCAGTGGTTTCCATATAAGAGAGACTGAGCCACATCAAACCAAAAGTCCAGCTGTCCTAAACCCCCTCTCTGACAGATGCCAAAGGTGGATGCCTGGGGAAGGATGATGCCTCACAGGTAACTCTCCCAGCACCTGGTGGCTCAGAGGTAGTGTATCTGTATTTAGGAGCCCTTGATGGATTTTTGTTCCATTAATCTGTCCATTCAGGTTTTAAGTCCATACAAACTTTCTTATTCCTCAGCTTCTGGTGTCAGACTTGAACTGTTCAGTGACGCATTATGTGAAGTGCTTTGTTTTCCTTGTTATGAGCCCATCTCCTTTCAGCCTTACGTTATGAGGGCCAAGCTACAATCAACTCCTATTCATCTTCTCTGTTTAGATCTCTGTAATATCCTCCTGCAGTGGTAGAGATGTGCTCTTGTCCTACTTTTAATGATATTGAACTTTTACACCCTTCTTGATTCTAGTCTGTACTATTTGTGAAACTGGAATAGTTCATTGCAGTGGTCCTAAAATCCATGAACCTCGGAAATAATAATGTAAATTAGATGACCTACTTGTGAAAACATCTCCTCTATCCTGGCAGGTGGTGATATTCACAATCTGATAAGCCAACGTAAAGTCAAGCTGGGAAAAACAATGCATAAGCTGCAATATATTCTTGTGTTGGCTTAGTACTAGGAAAAAAAACCCCAACATCTCTGGTTGCCTCATATTGTGCTTGAACTTTCTGGCTCAAGAAAGCAGTCTTGTAGATGTAGGACTGAATGCATCAGCAAGCAAAGAAGTTGCTGCCGTTTGGCTCCACGGCAAGAATAGCATTGTGCCATAGTTTGTTGTTTTCTTGTGGACTCTGCAATAACTGTAGGCAGTTAATCTTCTCTTCCTTTGGTGTAAAATGTCATGCTCCTTCATAGATGAGAAAAAGCTGTGTGGCACTGGCACCACCACAGGTACATCACTCTACAGCACCACCTTTACCTCCCGGAAGGGTTTGCACATATTTAGCAGTGACCCTAGTGGTGATGTTTTCATCATTGCTGTAGGGAACGCAGATCAGCAGCATGTGACTTGTGCTGATAGATTCAGTTTACACTTTTCCTTTAGTAGTTTCAGTCTCTTGTCTTTGCTGTAGGCATAATGCTATTGTGTTTGTATCACCAACATCTCTGTTGCTAGTTTGTGATACTGGGTTGTGTTTTATCCACATACACTCCAGTAGTATAAAGACAATTTTAAAATAAGCAGCAGATGCCACTACTCACTTTGTTTTCTGGCATGTGCAAAATCCTCCACCCAGCCTTTTAGCCCAGAAGAGCTTCCAACTAATTCTGACTGATTTTATATTTCTTTTCCACCTCTGTTTGTACCAGAGGTGCTTCTGTTTGGCTTTGTGGCCATCTTGAAATTATGCCTCTCCTTGTGCACTTGAATATAACAATGTTCAGGAGATGGTAATAACCTTCCAGCTCTAGCATTTTTGAGAGAGCAGGGTGAGGTATGAGGGCCTTGAATGCAACCCTCAGCCCTTCCAGTGATCCCAGGTATGATTCAAGTTCCCCCAGACCCTTGATGGCAGAACCTTTCAATTGCTGTCTTGAACTTTGACATCACTGTAGGCTTTTAAGTCTATTTTTAGGTGCTGTGGGAGGCAGTTTGGATAGGTCCTACTGTGCCTCACCTTTCCTGCATGAGCAAAAGCCCTGTCCTATTTCACAGAGGGGTTGAGAAGTCCTATCTCTATGCAAGCAGTGACATATTCATATAATAGTGCTGAGAAGCAGAGACAAATGTTCTCAGACATAGCCATGTCTAAGTGTCTTGGCACAGCATTATCTTTGGAGTTTAGGGCTTTGCCACCCATCTTGCAGGGGATCGAACAGAGGTGAGTGAAGTAAACAAGGAGAAGACTTTGTAGAGGTATTACATGAATGAATAATGAGTAGGAGGAGGCTGCACTGATTCACTGGGTGAGAAGCTCATGTGGCGATTTCCCAAGGACTGGCTCTGGCTAGGCACGGGTTTCCTCTTCCTACTGCAGAAATTTGGTGGACTGGGTTTTAGCGATACTTGTAGGTGGTGGAGAGCTAAGTGTGGAGTGCCCATGTGTGACTCCTGGTTCTGTTCCTGCCTTGTTTGCCCTCTTCCTTGTTCCTGAAGGCTAGGAACATGCTTGTACCTCTGGCTTACAGCTGTACTTTGGGCTATCCCAACAGTCTCTCCTTTTTAACTTGATGTGAATTTCTCTCCCATCCACAAAGAAATGTCCCCTTTGTTACAGACTAAAGTACACACAGGCTGTCCTCTTCTGCCCTGTTCTGGCTTAAGGACAGAAGTGAAGCACAGGGAACATGGTGATAAGAAATCCTGCTCTCATGAAAAGAAAGTTATATTCTTCCATTCTGGATAACTGGATCCTCACCACACATTATTTCTGTGGGTTGCCACCCCGCTGCTTGGGGATGGCAATCCTTCTTGGCCAGCATGATGGTCCTTGTTGGGCTTCCAGCAATTTAGAGCATGTTCCAGGTGCACAGAGCTTAGACCTTGGTTTGACCCTGCTGTAGAGTTTTGTTTCTCTGCTACGTGTCCTGGCATAGGGATCATCTGAGCAAAGTCTGCTTCTGGGCCTAGGGAACTGCAGTGGGACCTATTCCATGGGCCAAGATGAAGATCCTCTTGCTTGTCTCCCATCAACCTGTGCTGAGGCCAGCAACAGCTTTCATGAGAGTCTGCTACAAAGTGTGCCCTAAGCGTCCTGATTATAGGCTGATCTTTCAGCAGACTGGGGATATTTATCCATGGAAATGGCCACACACCTTCTGGGGAGAAGCAGATGAGGCTCTGTGAGGCTTAACTGATGAGCTTTATGGGTGAGGCTGGGGTGAACGGCTGAGTGGAGGGTCCTTGGAGGCAGCTGTGGAAAACAGCCCATCCGGAGGGAAGTGGAAGCAGAGGCAGTCTATTGGCTACAGGAAAGGGGCTGTGGCAGATGCTTCTCAGCTGGAAAAGGTGTACTTATGTTCTCCTGCTGTCAGTGAAGAAAAGCTCCTGCTAGATATAGTGGCTTCAACTCTGCTGTACTTGCCATGCTCTTGGCCTCCTCACCATACTGGGGTGTTTCTCCATGCCAATAGCATCACTGTGCACATCTTGTGAGCAGGATGCGGAGCTCTGGAGCTTGTAATATCGATGCTGGTTAGTACTGGCATGAAAGGAATTGGGCTGTGGGAAACCAAGGCATAGCCTATATTCCCTGCTGTTGACTCTCCCAGGTGATGGCTCACGGACCACTGCTGGTCCATGAGAACTCAGAAATGACCTGTGAAACAGCAGAGAAAAATAAAATGTGGCAAACCCACAGATGCCTTCTTGCACGGCCAACGTCCAGTTTCTGTCCTGGGAAAAAGCAAAGAAGGCTTCAGACTAACCAGACCCTGCTGGATACAAGGGGAAGCAGTGAATGTATCAAGGTGCCCTTCTTTGCGGAGGGCATTGGCACCAGCTGACTGCAAGAGAGAAAGGAGAGGGATGTGGGGAAGAGCCTGCCAATGGGTGAGGGAGCCAGAGGGAGATTCCTGAGAAGCCCAGAAAGTATTTTGAAAATGGGGACCCAACCCAGCGTTGCAAATGCAGCATGACTCTCCCTAACACAGCATGGGGAAAGAAAAGAGCAGCCCAGCTGCTTGGATACTTGACACCAGGATCACACTCAGCAGCTCTGTTCCCTGGTGCTGCTTGCAGTTGATGACTGAGGGTCATTTCCAGCATGGGATTTCATGTGTGAAGCCTGTCCAGTGTATGGCAATGGCTGAGAATTTCGGAGGGGGTGACTCAGTTATGGGCTGGGAATGAACACAAGCAACTGTTGCTAGAAACCAAGCCGAAGCATGTGAAAGTAATAAAATGGACGTCCAAACTGGGACCTCCCCTGGGGCTGCACAGTGCTGACAAGCTGACCCTGGATGTGTCGCATCTCTCAGCTTCACAGCTCCTGATGCACGGCACCAGCTCTCCCACATGTCAGGAGTTACAATCCCCATTGCTGGAATGCAGCCACCTCTGGAGCAGAACCCAGCAGCTGTTTAAAGAATTGACAGAAACAAACCAGGGACAGGATGCAAAGACACAGCCAAAGTGCAGAAGAAAACAAGGGAGGGAAAAATGGCAACCAAGTCCATAGGGTGAATGTGATGGTCATAATTAAATGGTAAAGAGCACAGCAAGTTACTGGGCATCGGCAGAGCTAGAGGAACCAGCTGAATGTTTCCTGTTGGCCTGAAGCAAGCACAGAGTAACGCAACATAGCTTAGACCCTTCTTTTACATATTATGCCCTGCCATACTTCCTTGGGTGTAAGCAGCTAAGACTGCTGATGTAGGCTGATATAATAGCTTAGCTGGTGCTTAGTAACCCATGAAGCTGTGATAACCTGTGAAGAAGCATGACCCCTTTGTCTCTAGCGGATAAAGAATGTGACGTTCGGTTTCTCTCTTCAAGCCAGTCTCACCATTAGGTCAAGTTGTTAACCTGTTTTCTGCTCTTCCAGTGCTGTGCCTCAGATCCTCTTGAACACTACGAGAGGGATAATCTAGAAAATAACCTAGACCCACCTTAAAATGGCATCAGAAGAGTCAGGAATGGTTGAAAGGTCCAGGGTATTCATCTGAGTTAGTCGAGTATCTGGACTGGCAATTACCTCCTGACTTCAGCTCAAAAGGAATTAATTAGGATGAGCCACCAACTGAATCCACCAGTAAGACTGCTGTGCGGAGACATCCGGGGCTTTGTGTGGTGGCACCCATCTGAACAAGCTGGCCCTTGAAAGAAGGCAGAGTAGGGGAAGAGAAGATGAAGGTTTTAGGGTGGATAATGGAAGAATGAAGAGACAGGAGGCTCTGAATGCCCACACTGCCATTGCCTCTGCCATTTCAGTCCAGGGAAAGCCCTCTGCTCCCCACACATGAACTGCCCCTCACCACCATTTTGTATGGCTACTTGGAAAATCATTTGCAAGCCTCCCCCCGTTGCATTCAGCATGCAGCCACAAGAACCAGCAGCCATCTGGATTCCCTCCAGCTGTCCAGTGAGAGAAAGGGAAAAGGATTTAGTAGTAGCAGAAAAAAGGGAAAAAAAAAGAAAAAGAAAAAGAAAAAGAAAAAGAAAAAGAAAAAGAAAAAGAAAAAGAAAAAGAAAAAGCCAGAAATCAATTTTCCTGGCACACTATGACACACAGATTCGGGAATGAGGGTTGTGAAAGCTTTTTGTTTAGCTTTTTCTTTTCTGGTCTGACAGCTGATAAGTCCCACAGCTCAGAAACATCTGACAGGACTGGCTGAAGTAAATTCATCGTTCATCTGCCCATCATACTCCTGAAGTGGAGAGTGACAGAGCTGTTTCTCCTCCATCTGAACGTTGCTCTCCCTCCTCCTCCCTCTTTCACGTGCTGTTGTTTGGAACTTGGGAAAACTGGTTTCCTTCCTGCCTACAGCCTTCTCCCCAGGTTCAGGGCAGCGTCTGTCTGCCCTTGCACCTGCTCCCTGCAGCTGCGAGCTGCCTCTGCTGAAAACATTTGCACCCGACCCGGCAGCAGACTGATGGGGCCCCTCCAGCTTCCCCTCAGCTCCTTTCCCTGTCATATTTTCCTTGCTGCTCTTGCAATTAGCACGCTTGTTCACTGCTCCTCTTACTAACTCCTTCTACTTTCCTGGCACGCTCCCCTTTTAACCTCTCCTGACTCCTCATGCACTCACTATACAACGGGGCTTCTCAGATGCAGCTTTCGAGACACAGCTTGTTTTCTTTGCTCCGTGACCTGTCCCCAGAACTGCTGGGTATCCACCTCCCAGCTGCAGACACGTAGTCCTCATGTCCTGCTGATTCAAAAGGCATTTAACATCTTCCATGGACTGATTAGATCTTCACTGGCTTTGGCCCTGCCTAACTTGTCACATAGTTGCTTCTCAGTGAGGAGATCTCCCTGATGTCGACCAGCCACAGCCTCCACGGTGGCTCAGAAAAAGCAGATCCAAATCATACGCACCAGGTAGTTACCACAGCTCAGCTGGAGAGGAATAACTTACAATGCTGTGCAAATTACCAGCCCGGGTTATCACTTGTGATGTGTGACATGTATTCTGACACACCCATCGGCTTGGTGTGCTATGCCGATTGGTGTGCTACAAGCATTGCCCTTTGGGGACATCAAGCCAATGTACCTTTGGCAAATCAGCAGTTGCCATGGGATGGGAAATCTGAGTGTTTTCATTGTACATACTGTGGTGACAGCAGTGAAGGACAGCAAGGAGAGGTGTCTGAAATTGGATGACCCGAGTGTCTTTCCATGTGGAGTACTATTTCCATGTGTGTTTTACTTTGTTGGTGCCCACTCATAGAGCCCTGTTTTGTGTGGGTAGGCAGCAATCTCTCTGAGGCAGGGACTACCTTTTCAGTTGAGGTCATGTATCATCTAGAATGAGGTGTAGGTTCTTGATGGGGCGGTGGCCATGCAACCTGTTGATAGGTGACAGAGAAGTATTAAAGGTGGCAAAAGAAGAGACTAAGACCACAAACTACAGAATGGGGATGTTTTATCCAAAGATGGAGTTCTTGCCCACAGAGTGGTAAGAAAAAAAACAAAGGGAACAATTAAAAACAAAAGAGACTGCAAATTATTTGGATTACAAATGACACTATAATTTGACGTAAATTTTAACAGCCAGGAAAAAAAAT
>Ga0181612_111988_pt1 | contig 11774 bp, 7 predicted proteins | sample HoacroProtozoa21_FD_119630 | JGI IMG/M metagenome (GOLD analysis project Ga0181612, IMG submission 119630) | Hoatzin crop microbial communities from Cojedes, Venezuel. Combined Assembly of Gp0051906, Gp0051904, Gp0051908 | reverse complement strand
TTTCAGTAAAATCTTTTCTTGCAAAACCTTTGAGTGATGATTTAAGCGACCTAACCACTCATCCACGACAGGGGCCCACCAGTCTGTGCTTGCCAGAGTAGAGACTTTTGGGTTGGGCTCAGTTGCATTAAGCCTGTTCCCTGCTGTTTCAGTGAGCTGTACGAGGTACAAGAACGTGACGGCAAGGTGACCAAAGAAGCAGAAAAAGCTCAAGAGGAGCTAGCTACAGCCATGCAGGAGGCTAAGGGGAATGCAGAGTAAGTTGTTTTCAAAGCTGAGGTTGGGAGATTTCTGCGGCGTGCTGATTTCATTCTCTTGGGGTCACTGGGAAGGAGAGGTAAGGGCTGATTTCCTTCTGGGGAAGAGAGCTTGGCTGTTTATGACACATGCTGCTATTTTGCTATAAATACTAAACCCCTCAAATGGATAGAAAGCTGTTCAAACATTTCTAGTTTTAAGTCATGAAACTTGCATTTGTTGCTCTGGTGCTGGCATTCCCTTTTTTTCATCCCACTTTCACAGCTGGGGAGCTCTTCATAGCCTAGCAGAGCCTGCAGCTCTGGACTTCTGTGGGCATCTTCAGACACCTGAGAAATCAGGGATTTAGGTGATTGGTGTCAGAGTTGTGGTGCTTAGGCACACAGATTCCCTTACAGAGATTTGTATTAATCCTGAATCTAGGTTGCAATGGGAACGTCAACAGAAGGGTGTTGTAGGGGCTTAGGAAAAGAACCTGTGAACTTACTGGCTGTGCAGGAGGTGACAGAGGAAGGAAGGAGAGAGAGGAAATGTCTGAGAAAAAGCAGTAGGAATTGGGAGAAAGACAGCGTAAACGTGAATGAGGAACACTGGTGTGCAAATGTCATTGTCTTTTCTTCTATCCTCTTGGACAAGTATCAGGACTTATATGAGCTACAGAGAAGATGACTGGAAGAGCAGGTTCTGCTGCTAGCCCGAGAGAGAGACATTTGGAGCTCAGCTGCGTATGACCTGGCTCTGAAGGTAGGTGCAGGAGATCCATGATATGCTGCAAGGTATGAAACATCACAGCTAGCAGCCTTGTTCCAAGAGCAGATTTCAACACAGAGAACATTTTTATGCAATACGATCAGGCAGTAACACACCTCATACCTGCCCTGGCCTCATTTCCTGTAGTCTGTTGTATTTCACACACAGCATTGTTGGTACGGTTCTCCAGGTTCTGTGCAGGAAGAACTTCTGTGAAATTAACATTTCCGTTCAGAGATGGGTTTGACTAAAAAGTTTCCTAGTCCTCATAATTTAGAGTATCATACCCAGATCCCTTACACTTCCTCACAAAGTATCATTCTTGGTTATTTCTGTGCTTCCTTGTTTGTGTCCCCCTTGTTTGCGACCTCCTACTTTATCCCATTCCTGTTTAAAATCTGTTAGCAGAACTTATGGGACTGTCCAGGAGTTCAGATGTTTATTTGTAAGGAAAGTGGACTCAACCGCTTGATGTAAAGCTACCTTGTTAATGTCAGATGCCTCTCCTCTCGGAAAAAAACAAATAATGTTTAGGGTTTTTTTTTTCAGATAGTAGCCAGAAACCAGCTCATGTTGGTTCGCAGGCTCCATGTTAGTGGAAAGACACTGACCAACCTTCTCAGGAATTTCGTAGTCCTCTGGGCCTCGAAGGTAGGGGCCTGTCTGTGCTGGGTGCCTGTGCAAAGTGTGGGTACGTGTGGCTGGCGTAGCTCTGCAGCTCTCAGTAAAGCATTCCATGCTTTGGCTGTTATTTGAACTTTCGAATCTTGGTCTGGTTTCAAATAAGCATTAAAATCTGAATGAGTTCAGTCTGCTTTTCTCTCTTTTTTCCACGTCCCCTTTTCTCCACCTCAAACTTTTATCTTTTTTTCCCCCATTTCCCCTTTTATTGTGGCTTTCTTTGCTCTCCCTGTTCCATCTCCACAAAATCAAAACAGGCCCAGGCTAGTGTAATTTTGGCCTCATAGATACGGGGCTGCATGGTCTCTCGGTGGCATACAAGCAACAAGCAGTCAAGCGCTCACCGGCTCAGTGCAAAACAGGCGCTGACTCTTGAGTGCAGTGAGATTTGGTGCAGTCTGCACGTCCCACACGGCTCTGCTTTTCTGCTTGACAGATTTATTTCAATAATCGGGTCTCTAACGGTAACTCCAAAGAGATGCTGTGTGTTAGTGGTTGAATTCAGTGGACCTAGGATCATACCCTCCTGCTGCAAACTAGAGTGTCCTTTTTGCAGCTGTCGTTGCTATAACAGATTTCTTCTGTTTAGTTTGGTTCATTTTAACTTGAATGCATACACATTGATGCTTCAATAGAGCATTCAATTCTTTCATGTACTGATACAAAATGACACTGAGAGACATGAGGTTTCAAGTCCAAAGTCATTTTGTATGTTAAGGTGATTATATATCGCAGGCTTATTGTTAGTTCATTGTGATATGTTAAATAAAACAAAGCATAAAAGCAAGTATAAAATGCAAAAATATACACAGTGTGTGCATTAATAAAAGACACCACTTTATAGATATCAATCATAGAGTTAATGTCTGAATTTTGAATTGGATTTTCCTTTTTGCTGGAAATAACGTATTTTCTTAACTGACACGCAGTGTTTGTATTTCTTGGAGTATGAGAACAAGAATCTCTGAATAGAGCCTGGTGGTTTTTAGTTCTCTTTCAAGTCACAATTTTTATCACAAACTTGGTATGTGTAGAGTATATATCTTGACTCTTGGTTTTACCTTAGCTACTAAAGGAGTTTTTCCTCTCAGCTCTCATCCCTTCTTTCCCTCTGCTTTAGCTCCTCTCCGATGAATGAAAAGCTACTGGATGAAATCCTACAAGATATCAAGAATTTGATACATATAAGATTTTGAGGGGTTAGACATATTATTGAGTGGTATCTGCTCAGCAAATTACTACGTGTTAGCTGAGCACCGGTGAGCATCTATGCCCATCACAAATGCGAACGAAAACACATCAGCCCAAATCTTTTGTGCTGAAGCTTAATCCAAGAGTCTACACATGAGAAATTATAATTGTCCAATATCATGGTTCAACCAGCGCATCAAACTTAGTCATGCATTTGAGCGCTGTCTGACCGACAGCTCTGGTGACTGATAAATGACATTAATCTGTAGAAGCGCTCATAAGTGTCACCAATAAGTTTCCAATTTATTGTGCTATCTACTCGCTATGACATCTTTATGCTCATGGACTCCTCGTACTTCTCTTACCTGATTTCCATTACCTTTCTGTAGCAGCCAAGGGGGGGCTGAGCTTTTAGGGGCACGGCGAGCTTGGTGCTCTTCTTTCAGATGCTAAAAGAAGACCTGCAGCAGTACGGAGGGGAGGTGCAGCTGAGGAAGACTGAAAGCCTGAGGAGCGCTGCCAGCCAGCAGGAGCACTGTATGGAGCTGGGACAAATGGTGCTGAATCGACATCGGGACTTTGCTGGAGCGTTGCCTTCTCAGCAGGCTGCCCTGGAAGAAATAAACCACCGGGCGTGTGAACTCTACCAGCAATACAACATAAGGATAAGTGGGAGTAATGGTAAGCGATGGCCAATTTTGCAGTTCAGTCTTTCCTTGGAGATGCCAGGAAAGCGGCAGGTAATAAAGGACCAGTTCACATAACCTGTACTGGCTTCTTCCAAAGCTAAAGTCTGACCCCCAGATATGTGCTGGAAATCAAGAGCATTCAAGGGATAAACTCCAAGAAACTTGACTTGAAGTGACATGTAAAAAGATATCTGAAATTTTAAATGTGATGCAGTGCAGAGAACATGTAATGCGGGTATAACACAGGGAAGTCGCCTGTTACGTTCAGAGGGAGTGTGGGCAGTTTGTGATTATGTGGATAATTTATGGGAAAGAAAATAAATATAAAAGGAAAGAATGGGTGTTTAAAATGTAAAGTAAAACATCATTTTGAAGATCATTAACCAGATAACACTGTCTCAGAGGGTAATAATTTTTTAATTATCACTAATGCAAAGTTATCTTAATCTAGATATTGAATTATCCTGATAATAAAGTATGTAAATAAATGTTTTCTTTGCTGATATAAAGTTATCGTGTCTTGTGTAAGATAACAAACATTTGTTGGGTAATTTGCAACCAACCTTCTCAACTTGTGCCTCTGCAAGCCCTTGACTCATTTCTGATTTCAGAATTGTTTCATCTCTGATGTTTTTTTTATCATCGTGTTTCGTTTTAGCAGACTAAAACTAAACTGAACACGTGCTGTCAGGAACTGCTACTCATGTTTGCTAAGATGCTTCTTGTACTGTCATTTTCTTCTTTCACTCAGGGCTATGCTGTGCTTTTCCCTACATGACCTTATGCTACATGTTATATTTCTGCCTACTAAAGGAGCTAAGATGGAATGCTAAGTCTGTCCGTCATGAGAGACAGCTAAAGGAATTAAATATTCCCAGTAGTTCTCATTAGAAAGTGAGAGAAAGAAGAAGAAATGGGGCCGTAATTGGCCAGACACCAGCACGACAAAAAGTTAACAGCACATTGTCAGAAGCCTGGATAGTTAGTTGTGATCTGAGCAAAGGGCTAGGCAGCACAGTGCAGACATCTGGTGCAAAATTGCTTTACCCAGTAAAGTAAAAAAAAAAAAAACAAAACAAAAAAACCCCCACGAATTTTAGCCTATTTTAACGAAGGCTTTGGGAACTGGACCATGGGAAAGGTATTCTCTCAATCCATACGAGGCAGAGTATTTTGAATGGGTTGGATTCATTTTTGCACTGTAGCGTGATGGCCTTTCAGTAGAAAAGAAAAGGTATCTCTTCTCTTTACATTGCAGCTAAGGTAAACACAGTGAAAATGAAAGAGGTTATAAAGAACAGGTAAGAGAGCACACTGAGAACTTGGTAATTTTGTCCTGTAAGGCAATGGCACTCAATTACGGGAAGTAAGTATTTATTATCTTCTAAGATCTGATTACCTGATCTCAAGCAGCATGTGGCAGAAATACAAAGCATTTGGTATTTGATGACAAGGATTAGAGATGCAGAGAGAACAATGAGATATGAGATTGTTTTAGACAGGAGATATGACAGGACTTACATGAAATCTATAAGGTTTGGCTTCAGGTCTTTGCTTTTATTTGGTCTTCCTTGATCACATCTTAGAGCCTTCACAGTGTACCTTCTTTGTGAGAATTCAGTGAATGAACAAGTAATTTGCTACCTTGTCTGGGTATTTTTGCACATCTGTTCTTACTATATCACCTATGTCTTTGAAGAATTGGGTTGTAACTGCAAAGCTGTTTTAGACAGAATTATATTAAGCCTTTACCCAACAAGGGAGCTAAATTTGCCAAGACAAGAAGAAAAGTCAGGGCTTCAAATCAAGCCCATTTTCTTTCAGCTTGCTTTGAATTCAGTGCTTACTGAACAGCTCATTCATAGTCCTAAGTAAAGTCAGTTCCCACATAGGCTGTTCATCCCTCTTGGCATCGCCCTTTGAAACCAGCTTTGTTTTTGTTGGCTGAAAGAATTGTAATTAAAGGTTCACATTTTCTTCTCCCACAGGCACAGCTAGGTTTTTGGCAGCCTTGGTGAGAAGTATGGAAGATTGGTTATTCAAGGTGCAAAAGCTGAAGTAAGGTTCTGGCATGCACGAAGCTGAGCTGCGGGCATTTTATCACAAGATTCCTGCGTGGCTGGCCCAGGTGGATGCTGTGATGAGCTGTATAGGCTCCAGCCAGTTGCATGAAGCTGAGAGGGATAAGAAATCACATTTTCTGTAAGGACAGAGGTGTTAATTGTGTTTGAGCTGGCCTTATATGTTAAACTACACTCATAAGAAAAGAGAAATGTTTTTTTGTCGGGACTCTGGTGCAGAAAACTGACAGTGGGATAAACATCATCTGCTGAAGTGTTAAAATTATTGGTGACTGCCTTTCGTTGGCTTTGATTTGGCAATATCTGTGGAAACAGTTGGTGGCTTCAGTTATCACTCCTGGAACTTTGTCTCAGTCAGAACTGCCACCTGCTTTGGGAATCTTGACATTTGAAGAAAAACCAAAAATACGTGATTCATTTACAGTCAGATTTGTGGGGGCATATCCTTCCTTGTGGTGCTCCATTGTCTTTGGTAAATATCATCAGGAAAGAAATTATGTGCAGAGCACACGTGTAACATCTGTGTAAGATTACTTGCAAGTGCCAAGTTCGCCCACAACTATAGCATTAACAAAAAAGCCTGTGTCTTGTTTCCAGGATATAGTATTACTAAAATACGTTGTTTTCCTTGAGCTGGGAAGCAAAAGGTGTCTTTGAGACAGGAGATCCTTGGGTCTGGTGCACTAGAGGTCACTTTGTTTCTGGATTTGTTTTGTTTTTTTTTTTCAGGATGGTACCTAGAGAATTTTTTCAGATGATTCAGCAATGGGTTCTGTCCATGAATAATGAGGTTGACAAGAACATCACACATCTTAATGAAAAAGTAAGTGCAAGCCTGAAACTGCTGGGGATGAGAGCACTATATCTAGTATTCACTCTTTCCTTTCATCTCCATCCAGCCAGAGCACAGGTGTGAGGAATGCTTGTTTCTCCTTCAACGCTTCCTTTCCTGTTTGAGTAGAGTTGTGGCTTTTGTCTTCCAGCCAAAGGAGCAGAGGAGAACTCCTCTAAAAATAGCTGCAAGGTCTCCTGTACTGTGCGTGAATGCAGTTTTATTGTTTTGTCTTTAGCAAGCACTTCCTGATATTTGCTGTTCAGAGAGCTGTTGTGGCTGCTGGCTCTCTGTGGTTTTGCTTCTTTCTCCCAGGACAGTAGACTAGAGTCTCTCACTGTGCAATTTTCAAATGTTTTATAAGTGTGGGGTGTGATTTTTGGTTTGTTGCTGAATTCTGGACATGAGAGTGTGCTGATAAGCAGCATATTATCCTAAACAAGAACTGGGCAAAGGATAGATTCGTAGCAGGAGAAGAAATGTTTGTAATGGGAATGAACATGGGAGAATAAATGGTGAAAACACATTTCTGTCATTAGGTCAGTTTGCAAACTGAATTAGGTAGGACATTAATTTACGTCAAATGCACTGACTTCAGACTATTTGGCAAGCCTGGTCGTTTATTTCTGGTTTAGGTTTGCTCTGATGTTTTGTGCAGATGACTGACGTGCACCGAAATCTGACCCTGTGGCTAGTGAATTTGCTGAGACACATGACAGCAGACCACTTGTCCTGGGAGTGTCCCCAGCCGCAACAGTCAGACACCGAGACAGATGAGGAGCTCAGGATTCTTGGGGCTCGTAAGCTGGAGAGGGAAGCTGAAGAGCTGGTTGCAGAGATGGGCAGACTTTCTGGTTCTGTAATCAGGTATAAGCAGAGGTTTTCCATTTCATCTAAGGGGCTTTTCTGAAGAAAAAATGTGTAGTGTGCTGAGAGAATGATCATGGTGACAGATCCCATCAGTTTGGTTGTCCTTGGATCTTTCCCCTTACTGGAATTTGTAGGGAGCCTAATAATATAGGAACACCTAAAGAGAAAGGCAGTGCCTGCTTTATACCTAGTACTGCTATAAAACATGCTAGCATCTGTGATCGCATGGGCTCTGCCCACACTTCTGAGGGTGACTTCCGAGGACATAAGAGTAGTACAGGCAGCAAGTCTGCAGTCCAGGTCACCTGGAGCAAAGCCTCTGCTTGATTCGAGATCTGTGCTCACACGTCCTCTGTGCACCTCTGTACACCTCAAGCTGTCCGAGAGGTCGCTGTGTGAGTGGAGCAGGCAAGGATTGCTTTCTGCAGACTTCTTTAGTGCAGAGGTAAACAGATAGCTCCTGTGTCCTACTGACAGCAGCGGGATCCTGACTGAAGGGAATAAAGTACTTAAGGGCGGGCACTCCTGCAGGGCCAATGACATTCTGCATCTTTGCAGCTGCTGCTGCGAGATTGTCAATGCAATCATTCAAAAGAAGTGGTCTGAGATGATTTAGAAGCTGATTTTGAGCTGGAGGAGCTGAAGATGATCAAGGTAAAATGTGCCTGTTTTCCAGCTGTCTAGGTCTAAGGTAGAAAAGACTGCATCTGCTTTATAAAAGGTAGAGAAAAATATATGTGAGGGTTTCAAGTAGGAGGGAGACTCCTGCTATCCCAGTGGATTACCCAGGTCCCCCAAGTTTCCTACTGACTCTGCAGTCCTGGGAAGCAGATAAACCTGGGTCAGGTTGTATTCAGTTTTCATATTTCCTTACCCTGTTTCAGGGTATATATGTAAGGGCTCTCCTGCAAGATTTATTCTGTATGAGTGACAGTATATCCACCTCTGGTTCAAAGCTTGTCAGAGCCATGTACATCCAGACTCGAGTGGTGCTTAGGAGCTCCTGGAGGTACTTGGTGCTGTATACCCTTATATGGATGCAGCTGAAACTTTGTGCAGTCAACTGACCTACCTGCTGCCTCCTTATTCTACACTTGCACATGAAGCTCTCAATTGCTACCTCTGTTTAACCAAGCTTTGCCTGCGCTTTAGGAATGCGAGAGGTAGAGCCTTCCTGAAGCCCAAGGCTTTCCTGAGCACAGGCCAAATGGCATTGCTTCAAAGTATGTAAGAAGCTTCTCTGCAGGGATTGAAAATACTTGTGGTTCTGTTCTGCATTACCTTAGTGAGTGAAAAATGGACCCCTGGGATTTATGCTCGTTTCTCCCCATGTGGGCTGGGGCAGTGGCTGTGACATAGATGTTCTGCACTGGCCTGAGCAGAAGCCTGTTGGAGGAATTAGTTGATGGGAGTGATTAGCTGGTGACAGATGCCATGTCTGAAAACTTGGAGAAATGTGTTTCCCTTTTCCTTTGTAGGATGAGGATGGAAGGGTCCAGGTAGGTCACTGGAACAGATAAAGACAGAAAGGTGGAATAATTTAACTGACTGAATGAATATGATAACAGCTATTTTTCCTGCTCAGTAATCCCTGAATAATAGTTTGCTGTTATGTCTTCCCAGACAGAGTGCTGTAATTGGATTCAAGCATGTAGTCTTCTCCTTTCAGAGGTCAAAGGCACTCCCGTCTCCTTTCTGCATTTAGAAGAATTGAGAAACCTCTTTGGATCGGAGGTAGAACTGAGAAACTTCTTTGGATCAGAGGTATATATAGACTGCAATTGCTGTTCTAGGTTGAACCAGTCTGAAGACCTGCTTCAAAACTTTTCCTTAAGGAAGCAGCTACAGTTCAGTCTGAGGGAGGGTTCAGCATGGGGACCTGTACACACCCAAAGCGGCAGCTAGAACTACAAGGTGTTATGATTGTAAACTGGTTAAAAATCACAGTGCTTCTTGGGAGGGCAGGTCTGAGGCAAAACCAGAGCTTCAGTGGAGCTAGGACATTTTACTCCACTGATAGATCAGTTCCCCATGGTGTAGGATAGCTTTTGCTTCACCCATTGAGGTGGACTTTGGCTGGAATGCTGGTGGTTGCCTTGCCCAGATCAGGCTGAACCTCCAGTTTAATTCCTTACGTGCTAGATGCATGTCTGACACTGCCTGTGATAATTAGACATGTTTTGTAGATGGTTGGCCTGGCATTGGCCTAATTTCATGTGAAACAGGCTAAATTCTTATGAGGAGGAAATGGATGTAGATCTATTGTTTTGAACAATTTGTTTGTGCCAGTTCTGAACTCAATCCCCAGGCAAAGTGGCACTGTTCACGACCTTGCGTACAGACAGTGCTCATGTGCTGCCTCTCATTTTCTGTGTGCCATGGCCTATACAAAGCAGGTATGCCACAGTGGGTCCTGCTTATGTAATGTTCAGTAATTAGCATATTTGTTTGTGATTTGAAATATATTCATACTTAGGATCTCCTAGGTAGCTGGAGTGCAAGTCTAAATATGTGCAAGAGAAAGTCAGTTAGCTTTGCCTAGGTTGCTTGGATGGACAAAGGGAGCGTGCTCCTAACCTGATCCTGATGGTGCCTTACAGGAATTGCGGTTCAAGCTTAAGGACGCTATAATTTCTTCAGCTCAGGGAGAACTTGAAGCTGAAGATGCCAACAGCAATAGGAAACTCATAACAGAGGAAGAAACATTAGAAGCCAAGGAGGAAATAGCTGTTCTGCAGGTGACTGTAGTGGCTGCAACATGCCGCTTTCCAGCAGCGCCGGGTTTTTTGTTGCTCAGAGTATGCAATGTGAAACAAGGCTTAACAGCTGCCTTGAATGCCACTAGGCTAATGGTTTCTCCTATTTCTTGTTCCCTTTCTCTCTCGGCAGCAGGCAGGTGCTGGTATGGATTATCTGACTGAGGACAATGAAGCTACTGCAGACATGATCAGATATGTAGGACATGACTCCAACATCCACCTGAAGTCTCTGAAGTCAGACATCGTTTCGGTTACAGGGGTAGGAGTCTCCACTGCACCCATGGTTTTAGCCTGTTGGCAGAGATTTGGAGCAGGGTTTCAGCTGTCTGCTCAGATTTTGTTATGAGACCCCATTTAACATTTGCGTCAGACCTGCTGGGGCAGTGCAAGGTGCTGGTGTTCTCCCTGCTTCCTCTCTGCTTTGTATATACCCTTGCACAAAGATCAGCATCTCACCCTTTGCTAGCAAACACTGAGTTTTAAAATTAATTCAGTTTGCAGGGTTTACGTAGATGTGTCATGAAGTCCTTTATAGATCTTTTAACGATGCCCTTCTCTGAAACCATAAATGTGTTTTATATAGTCAGCCAATCCTACTGAACACTCCAGCTTTCTAAATCTTTCTTTTGGGTACCTTGCCAGCAGCTGCTCAGATTTCAGGTTTCAGCATTATCTTTGCTTCTGTCTTTCAGAGAAAGAGAGATCCGTGCTCAGAATGCAGAGAAGAGATCTGAAGGTCTTGAAGAGAAGCTGGAAGAAGCTCTGCAGAGAATCAAGGAGCTGGAAAGTGAGCTGGAGAAAGAGGGGAAAGTCATCCCAGAAGCAACACATAAAAAAGGGGGAGGTCAGGAGAATCAATATTCTGAACCCCCTCCCAGACTCAGAAAGGGAAGGAATCTTTGAGGACACCTCATTCATCTCTTGTTTAGTGCAGGACCCTCTCCTCCTGGGCACATCCTAGGGTTTTGTCTAGACTCTTTGCCAGAGGCCAAGCAAGGAGGCTTTTAAGATGATTGCAGATCAGGGCAGGAAGAACTGCTGAACATGGTCTGTTTTTAAGACGAAATAATTTTGTTTGATGTTGATGTATGACACAGGGTCTATATCTAGGAGATCACCGTAATTGACTTCATCTTCCTTGTAAAAGAGTGTTCCGTATTACAGTCAAGAAGATCTGTTTAGGATCACTGATTTGGGGGTAGAGAAGAAATAATGTTCCAAGTCCCTTCGCTCTCAGAGGCCACAGACCTTTTGTGTTTATAGCACAGGACACTCTTGCTGTCTCCAGGAGTTATCTGAACACTGCTGACCTACTGTGTGGCAGTGAGTTCCTTAGGTCACATCTTTGTTGTGGATGGAAGCATTTCCTCATGTCCTTTCTTAGCTGGATCTACACTGATAGAAGAGGTGTGGAGAAGGAGAAAGAATGGGAATTAAAACTACTTCCCTTAGTCCTTCAGTGTATCCTGTCTCATTGACATCAAAGTGGGAGGAGAGGCTGATTTGTTTGTTAAAGATGTGATACCTTGGGCACGTTTTACCTCTGTGGTATTTTTAATGGCTTTGGTTTGTTGTTTTGTTTTTCTTTCAGAAAAATGTTTCCAAGAAACCATCTCAGAATTCACGGCCTGCGCAAGTCCCAAAGCTTCTTCTGGCCAATCCA
>Ga0181612_111402_pt1 | contig 11774 bp, 7 predicted proteins | sample HoacroProtozoa21_FD_119630 | JGI IMG/M metagenome (GOLD analysis project Ga0181612, IMG submission 119630) | Hoatzin crop microbial communities from Cojedes, Venezuel. Combined Assembly of Gp0051906, Gp0051904, Gp0051908 | reverse complement strand
GTGCGGGGTCCCTCGGGCGGGAGGCGCCAGGGGCCGGGGTCCCCCGGACGCGAGAGCCCCGGGACCGGGGTCCCACAGGCGTGAAGGCTCTGGGGCTGACCCTTTCCCGCAGCTCTGCCGTCGGGGCCGAAGCAGTAGTGCGGACCCACAGAACCTTCACCTCCGTGTGTCCTGACCTGCTTTACGCTCGGTCTCCCGCGGTAGCGCGGCGGAAATCCGGAGATCCAACCCAAGAGCTGGCCCTTCCGAAGGGCGAGGTTAACGCTGCCGTCTGGGGGTGCGCCTGCCCCCGGGAAGACTTCCCGGGAGCACGGTGTCGGGGCACGCTGCACGTCGCTGAACCCCGACACGGGCGGCAGCGGTTCCACGCGTGCTGGGTGATGCCAGGAAAGAGCGCCCGCTCGTCTGGTCGGGGTGGCTCCTGGCTGTGTTCGGCTGTCTGGTTTGGTGTGTTTCTCTGCAGCCTTCAAGACTTATTTCTGCTCTGCCCCTAAAGCAGAAGCCCAGCCTCCAGAAATATGCCCAGCTGTCTGGGTCTAAACTAGTTTCCTTCTGAAGTCATTCTGCCCTCGATTTCCCAAGTGGTTTAATAGCCGTGAACTTGAAAGCCTAAAAATATTATTCCTTTTTTCTCCGACTCCGTCAAGTAGGTAGGCAAAACTGCATTCGTTTTGGAAAATACTTACGCCGCTTTGAAATGCGTTTTTAATTTTATCTGGATTGAAACTTAGCCTGAAGCTGTTTGGTCAGGAACCGTGCTGTTGTGTTGCTACTGCGCAGTAGCTTGGCGTACTTTGTAGCACTTGATGAAAAATAGGGGAGAGAATTGTCCTTTTCTGGTGCCCTTTGCGTAGGGGTAGTTGTGTGGATTGCTTTTTTTTTTTTTTTAAATAAACAAACTCACAAAAAAACCCCCTATCTACTCATCTTTTCCTTCCTTCCTTCCTGCTAGGCTTTTTGGAGCTAGGCAAGAAATAATGCATAGAAGCGGGACCAAGTGGGATGAGGTCTCCGCTGCAGGACCAATTCCCATTCCATTCCTTTCTGCCCCCCCCCCCCCCAATGGCGTTCAGTGTCGAGGGGAATTGACATAATGAAAAAAATAATGTCCAGGGGGTTGATTGACGTCTGGTTTAGCCCCTTCTTAGCGACACAGGGGGCGTTTGGACTCTCTGCTGTCAAGCACGTGTAGTGGTCAGAGGTAGAAGTGATGGTGGAGGAGGGCTGCAGGCTGGGAAGGATTATTTTTATTAAATTCAAGGTTTGACCGTTTCCCCTGCCACCCATTTCCAAAGGAAATCTGGCTGGACTCTGATTTTAGCTTTTACACTTGCGCTTAAGAAATTTACATCCTTGCGTTGTGACGTTATTTAGGATGACGCCAGCTGAACGCGGTGTTGCTTCAAAGCCACCGTTCTCGCTTTGTTGTGTAGTGAAGATCTGGAACTGCTCGTGTAGGAACTTCTGTCATTTAGCATAGATTATATTAATCAGCTTTATGAAAAGTTTGAAAGGCAAGGAGCCCCGTTGGTTGTTAGCCTCCTTCATGTGAAATACTGCCTATGGAACAGTTGTTCCGAGGTGGAATCGGCCCAGGAGTTTGCAGCCACAGTTCCCGTGCGGAGCTGGCTCGCTGCTCTCCGCGTTCCCTCTCTCGCGTCGTCCATCAGCTCGTGCTTTTGGCCCGGCCATTTCAGCAGGGCTGCGGGAGAGCGAGCATCCCTGGCTTATCGGGTCGAGCACGCAGCGGGCAAAAACTAATGTAGGGTTTGGTGGCACTCCGGGGGTGCGAGTGTGGTTGTAGTCAAAGCTGCTCTGCTAAGCTAGCGCTTCTTTATCTCTGTTCCCAATTCCCCTCTCTTCCGCCTGCGTCCCGCTCGTCAGAACTGCTTATTTTATTGATCACAACAAGATGTTGTTTGTTAGCAAAAGGACTGAGTCAACCTTTGGGAGAACAAGCTGAATTCTGTGTGCAGAGCTGCGCGGAATAACGAGGCTGCGAGGAGCCTGGAGATGCGTTTCGGCGATGTAACCCGAGCAAAGGTTCAGGGCTCTGTCCCCAGTTAGTTTTGTAGCGGGGATGGTTAAAAAACAGGAGCTTTTCCTGATGAGTGTTCAGTGGGTTGGATCTGGAGTTGAATTCACGACCTTTTAGTATTTGTTAAAATATTGGAAGCCTTGTAGCTATCACAATGTGATCTGCACATTATTTTTCCTCTCAAGAAGATTAGCTATTATCAGTGTTTATTTTAAAAATTAAATTTGAAGTTGTGCAGATGTATGCTGGCTCATGAAAACGGAAGGAAAAAAAACCCATGGTAAAAAGTGCTTTCTTTTACCTTTGTTGGAATTTAGACTGCTCTGATTAGAGCTTAAGCCTAACAAAGGCTGTGCTTAGTACAAACAAATGCGTGTCATACTAGTCATCAATATCTGGCAACCTTACGTGCTTAATATTTATAATGAACTCTGCTTGTGTGGTCTCTGTTAGAGAGAATCTTCATCTTCTTGATTGTTCAAGAGAATATATTCTTTTTGCCAGATTAATAGACTAGTGTATTTAAAATTCTATCATAAACTTGATTTTTCTTTTTCTTACCAACAACGTGTTGCCCTGGATTTTTAATTCTGTCCTTGGTTTGCCTGGTGCCGGGATCCCGGGGTACGGAGCAGGCGCCCGGGTGGGGGGGTCATGCTCAGGTGGCTGTGGGTCCCTTGGCTGAGCCCTCCCGGGAGGCGGGCAGGAGAGCGGTGCTGGTGACCGAGATCCGAGTTGTTGGCTCTCAGCGGACAGGTACCGTGGTGACCGGTGACCCGCAGACTGGCACAGCGTGGTGGCAGAAGGACAAAATCGGGGAAGACTGAAGGAGCGGGGCCTCGGTCAGGAGGTCGCTGGGGCCCTCGGCGAGGCTTGCCAGTGTACGTACAGCCGTCTGATGGTGGTCTGGCGGTTCAGGTCGCTTCCAAGTTACCACCAGTGCATCTTCCCACGCCGGTGTGGCCCGAAGGCTGTTGAAGGAGCGTGGCTCCTTCGGTTCCGGTGAGACGCTCTTAGGGAGTGTTCAGGCTCGTAGATCTGAGTTGGAGCTTTCTTTTCTACTCTGTCGAGACTTCTGCGTTTCAACAGGCAGTGCTGTCTGGTGGCCTGCTCCTAAATTCTGGAACTTTCCCAAGATCTAATCACTTAGTCCAGAATCTCGAAGGTGTCTTCTTGCTCAGTTCCCATAGAAAATAAAGGTTTGTGGTTCTGTCCACGTGTGGGCCTCCAGTCTTTGCGTCTTTCTCCTGAGAGTGAAAATGCTCATTTAGTGGTCAAGATTGAGTATTAAGAAGAAGAACTTGGAGACTGTAGGGCAGAGAGAACATTATTTACTGAGCTGGGATCTGGTTGCCTTCTTTGTTACTCCTGCATCCAGTAACCTCTCAAAAATGCCCTCTTCGAAGGTCTGCTGGAGCGCAGGGCAGCCTGGTGCTTTGCTGCCAGGCCCAGCAGAGGCGAGCGACCAGCTGAAGCAGTGCAGGACCCCCTCAATGTTCGTCCTGCGACAGATGGAGTTCATGCCCTGGGAGCCATTTGCACAGTTTATGCGCAAAGCTGATAATTTTCAAATGCCAGAGGACAGGAGGTGGCTAGAACCTGGGGAGAGGGCGGCTGAGCTTTCTTGAGCTGCAGGAGCCTGAGAAGGTAACTCCCTTTGGAAACAGTTGGAAGCTTCGGGGTTTTTCCAAGCCGGTCTGGCTGGGGTGGTGGGTGTTCTTGCCCCCTCTGGCTGGGGTCAGGGCTTTGCCGTAGGGTGCAGCCCACTCCAAGCCAGCAGATCACTGTGCAAGATGGGTGACCTTCAGCCCATTCTCGGAACGCCCCGTGGAATTAGTGATGAGAAACTGTTTGGAAAATAAAGCTAACAAAATCCTAGAGTTAGAACTCTTAGTAAAAATCTTTTTTATATATCTCTTCTCATACCCTAAAAAATGGCTGAGGCTGTTTGCCAGGGAAGGCAGAGCACTGCGAGGAGCTGATTTAAGCTGTCCCGGGTGGGGAGCTGTGGCTCCTTGCCACGATCCGCTGGCTGCCCGTTCCTGCCGCCGTGTTCTGAGTGTTCAGCTGCGCTAGCACAATTGTCCGTCTGTCCGTGCTGTCAGGCGGCTGAAATGGTGCGGGGCAGCCCGAGCGTTGCGGCCATCTCCCCGTGCGGCTCGGGAGCGGTCGCAGCAGTGTGACCGAGGGCCGCGGCGGAGGCTGGGGGGGTGCTGGCAGGGGTGGCGAGGTGCGCGAGCTGGAGCGGTGGGCTGCCAAAGCTGTGTCCTGAAACAACGGCCTGAGCAGAAAAAAGCGGGAGGAGCAGTAAAAGACGAGCGTGATCCTTGGCCCGGGAGAATGCTGGTGAGCTCAGTCTGGAAGTCTGTAATGAGGCGAGTCTTCCGTGATTTGCTGTGAAGGGATCAGGAATGTTTTCTGCCTGTGTCTGCTTTTCTGTAGGGAAAAACAGGTCGTATGAGTGAGGAAGATCAACAAATCTGTACTTTGAACTGAAGTAGGAAATATTCCCAGGGTTGAAGAAACCTCGCTGAGGCTGCGTGCGTTCCTTCTGCTCAAGCCAGGACGCTGTTAGATTGAATACCAAAGTCATGTACGATACAGGATTTGCCGAGACTTAATTAATGGCTTAATTGCTTTTCATCTTGTTTCCTTCTGGTTTGTTCTTGCTCTGGTCACTCCTACAGGGATTTAAGAAAATGTGTGCAGGTGCGTTAGCTGCGTAGTAGAGCACCTGGCGTGACAAGTCTTGCCGTTGGAGTTGTGGATGAGGAGGTCTGGTGGGGAGCCCAGTCTGGCGTGGCCGGGTGTGAAGCAGCAGCCTGTGCGAGCAGGGCTGGCGGAGGTGTTCCTCGGGATCGGCGGAGAGCTTCGGCCCCGGCGCGGGAGGAGACGCCTGCTACGAGGCGTTGTACCTGGAGTGTTCACAATTCCTTTCAGTAAAGCCGGGGTTTGTGTGCTAGAGATCGCTCTGTGCTAGAATTTTTCTGTTAACATGGCAACACCTCGTGTGGAGGCAGAGATTTTTAACTCAGCTTTTACTTCTCCTGCAACCTACTGAAACTCGTTTGCTGGATGAAGTTCTGCTTTGCTTTGCATCTTGTTTGTAGTATCAAATGCCTCTTTTCCCCTTTGTGGTGAACATATTTATGAATTCTTGAAATGAAACACCGTGTATGACCCCAAAAGGGACTGCAAATAATTGTTTACTTACTGTATTGTTGTTTATTTTAAAAAAATAAAAATAGAGTAGGCTTATGCTGTACACAGGCCTGTGTCAGGCAGACAGGTAGCCTGTTGCCGTGTGCTTGACTGTAGTGTTTCTTAAAATGTTGGCTGCAGCCTTAAAAGGTCGAGCATGCAAGGGACGTCTGGTTACCTCTGGTTACTGGTGCTGGCTTGGGGCCTCCAAAGCAGTGTTCAGCTGTTGACAGTTGCTGTAGCAATTTCTTATTTCCATCTCTTGAGGAACTGAGCAGCTGCTAGCAACAAAACGGCTCGGGGCTGTTTTGGGGCTGGGGGAGCAAGCTGCGAGTGGTAAGGTCTGAGGTGCCGTCAGCGTTGGTCTCCTGCGTCGGTCTGGCTGCGCAGCTCCGCTGGGTCCTGCCTGCAAGGCAGCACAGCAGCCAGGGCGCACCGCTGCGCTGTGTAACTGCTGGTGCGAAGAATGAATTTCAAAAATAATGTCTTTTATTTCAGTTGTGTTGATTGGAGACTCTGGAGTTGGGAAGAGTAATCTTCTGTCACGTTTCACACGCAATGAGTTCAACCTGGAGAGTAAGAGCACCATTGGGGTGGAATTTGCCACCAGGAGCATCCAGGTGGACGGGAAGACGATAAAAGCACAGATCTGGGATACTGCAGGACAGGAACGATACCGTGCCATTACCTCAGCGTGAGTACCGTGTCTTTGCTCAGGCTAACAGCAGAATTCCGGTGGGGATGGTACCAGTGAATTTATGGGTAGAGAATTAATGAAACAGACTGGGGACATGTGACAAAAATCATTACGACAGACTTCAGTGTGTATCCAAGTCATAAGACAGCAAATACTTTTGTGTTCCTTGATTAATATAATGAAACTAATTTTTAGATTCTAATGATACCATTATGTAAAAAGTGAAGGCTTAAATCAAAAGTGTGGGAAATTCTGTTGGAGTCTTGTGATTTGGGTTTTTAGATCTGCCCTGGACGTGCTGTCTTCATCACGTGGAATGAGTATCATTCCTGATGGACGCTGGATACTGTTTGGCATCAAGTTTTGGTCTAGGCATGGTAGCTTACCATAACGCCAGTGGCTTCTGGTCTTCACTCACCCCTCGGTCTTGAGATTGAGGGTATTTTTAGGACAGTCTGCAGCCACAAACTCCCTTGAAATCTCAGTGACTTAGAGTTAGTCACAGCCTTGAAAATTAGGTCCAAGAGTGCATGCTGAATAACCAATAAGTAGGAAGGCAACTGGGCTAATGCTGACTCTGTAGCATTAGGCACATCCCTATTTATAACAGTGGAGTTGAGAAGCTTTCATGTATGGCACCTTGTTAGTCCAGACAGCATCTTGAGATGTAACCTCTGGTTTATTTGTTTCTATGGAGGCAGTAGGCAAAAGTATATTTTTTTTTCGGGGGGACGGACGGACCCCATCATCCCTACTGGCAGGTCTAGTTATTCAGGGCATATTCTGATCAGGAAGTTGAAATTTTTTAGTGTTACAGGTGTATATCAGTTTTTAAAGGTACCAACTTGTTTCTGAATCATGAACAGATTGAGCCATTTGTAGTAAACTCAAGGTAAGGGGAACTCTTTTCACTGAAGTGAAATAGGGTGAAGTAGAATAGATGGGGGAAAAACAGAAGAATGTGGAGCCCAGAGGGAATGATCCATAGGGAAGGAATGCAGAAACAAAGTAATGCAGGAGCAGATGTAAGTGGCGATTTCAAATTGCATCTTTTCCGTAACTGTTAGCGTGTTTTACAGAAGTTTTTGGGTGACCCTGAAATTGTTCCTACTGCTGCGAAAGCTTAGCAGAAGAAGTGCTGGTGGAGTCTGGTTCAGCAACAGAGTTGGCCGATGAGAATCGGTGCATCTGTAGTCCTGTGATCCTGCCTCTCCTTTCTGCTGGCACGAGCTCCTGCTTGACACATGGCTAGGCCAGTTCAGCTTGCTAAGCCAGCAGAGCACCAACCAGCAGTGAGAAGGGGATGTTTTCTGCTGACTTGGTGCCCTGAGTCAGTTCGACGGCGTGTCAGACAGGTGCTGGCGGAGCAGAGGAGAAGTGGTCGGATTGTGTGGAAGAGAAATATGGATGTTACAGGGTTGCTGATACAGATGGCCTTGTGCTGTCCTGAGCCCTTGGCTCGAGTTGAAATGGGCCCACGCCTGCACTGAGGGAGCAAACTCTATGCTCAGGTTATGGGCGTGTGGATCAGTGTCAGTATAGCCCAGAGTCCCCCTCTTTAGTTTGTAAGAGGGGTGGGAGGTATTTGAAAGGTCAGCAACAAATACTGACATTTTGTGAAGGACTATTTTCCCAGCAGAAAGATAAGTTATAATTTCACAAAAACCTTGTAGCAGTACTGATGCATTGTGAGTTTTCCTGCACGCTGTTCTAGCAGGCTAAAAGTGTCACGGCTTCTGTAGTCTCTGCAGCATTTCGTTACATACACAGGAATTTTTTAGGAATGCCATTAAAAAGTCCCAGCATTTGGAACTTGCTTTTAGGCTTAAAAAAAACCCCAACGACAGTATTTGCATCAGCAGAACTTTTTCCAAAGCGGGAGAGACGTTTTTAGCTTTGTGGTAGTAACCGGTGTGGAAGAGCCGGATTCCAGGTTTGTTGGTGCGACGCGGACAGAGCTCTCTGAAGGAACGTGCCGTATGGTTTCAGATATTACCGCGGTGCCGTCGGGGCTCTGCTTGTCTACGACATTGCCAAACATCTCACCTATGAGAACGTGGAGCGTTGGCTAAAGGAGCTCAGAGACCACGCAGACAACAACATCGTCATCATGCTGGTGGGTAACAAGAGCGACCTCCGCCACCTGAGAGCTGTGCCCACTGACGAGGCCCGGGCTTTTGCAGGTTTGTGTTGGCGCTTTCTGAACGGGATATTGGTGCAAGCTGTAATCGTGCTGTTGTTGTCGAGGGCTGAACTTTCACCTCAAGTTTTATTTTTGACCCTAAAACAGGCATTTAATATATTTTTAAATGAAAATATTTTGGCTTATTAAATAGCAGGTGTGGTTGGATTTGGTTTTTTTTTAATCTAGTGGTAGTACATGTTTTTGAAATGCTGTCCTTGAGCTGCCTGATAGCTGAAGATTAGACACTTCCTCTAGCCAGGCTAGAAACAGTAAGCAACATTTAGAAGAGAAAATGTCACAACATAAATACAAAATAGCACAAAATGTCTTTCCTTCCTTCCTAGCGGCCTGGTTCTTCTGAGTACATACCGAAGTGGACAGCTGCCAATGAGTGCTGAACCCTCTCTTAGGTGGTGTAGTTGCTGCTCCAGAGCACTGATGTGTGTAGTAGTGTAATAGTGTCATCTAGTTTCACCTAAACGCAGTGATCATCAGATTTGGAGATTATCAGTCGTTGGGTGGATCGAGTGGGCTGTGTGCGCTGCCGCCACTGCAGTACTTCTCTCTCTCCCTGATCGAGGAGAGCACTGGTCAAATGCTCTTTTGGCCTTGTAGGCCTAGGGACATTCAGCTTGCTTTTGTGTGGCTGTCAAGCTTGGGGGTGGAATTTAAATGTGTAGCCTTTAAAACCCTTCCAGGAATACCGCTAGGGCTTGCTTCAACATGTTTTCTGAAGTTTGCTAGTAAGCGAGTACCATGTGGTTAGTAAAACCACTTTAAGTTTCAGCCGAATGGGAAGCGAAGTTTATGTAAGGGAAGGAAAACAAGATAGTGGGCACCTAGATAGTACATTACCATGGTCGCTTGGTTCAACATCTTATTTTTTGCCCCTGGCTTCCTACTAAGACTGTGTGAAATAGCTAGTGATGGTACAGGTATTGCTGTTTAAGCTGGGCAGGTGGTACAGTGCCATTCTAGGTGTGATGTCTGGGTGTTAATCACAATCTTTTTATTTTTTAAATGAAAAAATATATATCGCATCGTAAGAGCAAAGAAGAAAACAGACTGTATTACTAGGGGTTTTATTGTGATTTATGGGTGGGGTCTGATCAGGAAAGCGTAGGTCTGTGGGGTTGCAGAGGAGAATTGACACCCGTAGCAGCCAACGTGCTTTTGCCTGTGCTCTTGCTCAGGGTACTGCTAGGGGGGATCTGTAGCCAGCTGACAGTAATGTTGTTTTGCTTGACTGAACCAGGGCTGCAGTGAGCAAAACGTTCTCACGCCATGGAAAGGCCGTGGTCAGAGGTGACACTGCTGAAATGCTAGCAGCTACATAAATGGTGCAACAAGTTGCCCCGTTACACTAGGAGGAAAAAAAAAATTTAAAAAGACTGTGCTCCAGCTGATTTGGCCTAAAAATAAAGGTGAAAACCTCAAACTAAAGGTGAAATAAAGTGCTATTAAAGTTTTTAACTGAATCACTTGTTATTTATTACAGAAAAAAATAACTTATCTTTTATTGAAACTTCTGCTCTGGATTCAACAAACGTAGAAGAAGCCTTCAAGAACATCCTCACAGGTACAGTTGTTATGGCTTCAGAGGACCTCCTGAGGTAGTGGATCTTCTTCACGGGCACATTTTGCAGTTACCTAGAATGTTTTGGAAATGAATGTTGGGAACCATGGTTAGTTTGCAAGCCTTCTAATCTTATCCTTGTGTTCTGCCTCCCACCCACCCCACACATACCTTTCTGCCCAGGAATCTGGAGGTTTCTGGTCTCCTGGTGTTCTGTAACTTCAGGCTATTGCAACAGCATGGTTGTGAAGGCACAAGCAGTTCTGTGCCTGCACAGAATCTGGGCAGTGAAGCCACAGCCGTGCTGGGAAGTTAAACGTTCCAGCATGTTCTCTTGCACCAAAGCAGAATCCTACATTGTAGTTTTGTCCAGACCACTGAACTGTTGTTCTCAGCTGGTGGCAAGGGTTGTAGGTGACTGCACCAACAGCTTAGCTGCATGCAGGCTGCCTGCTGGGAACGTCCCTGAAGGGTCCCAGGAATAAGCTAACAACGTAATAGTGGTCACAGCCAAAATGTGGCCAGGGCTTATGATTTCCACTGCTTACAAATGTTCTTCAGCCTGTGTAACTGCTGTAGATGTAGCTGCTGTGTTCTCGGTGTCCAGCGGCAGCTTCAGACTTGCTGTCTCTGTGGGAAGGCTATGTGGCTTGTGCAGTAGGTCCCCTGCATGTAGTATCAGAAGTATTCAAGGTAGTAGTACTCTACTACTTGCTTTTTCCTCTTTCAGACTGGGACTTAGAATTTGCATTCCTTAAGATGGAGCTGTTGCCTGCATGTATTTTCTTGGCCCTGGAGTAAGAGAGCACCCTACTGCATGTGAGGCCTAGGATTCACCAGTAAAGCATTAGGTGCACCAGCAAGTCCTCCTTACTGTGCTAAGCCATGGCTGAAGCACTTTTGTTCGTAGGCTCACAGGGGTTTCCAGCTGGCGTTTTGCACATTTGAGCCTCTGGAAGAGTGCAGCTCTGTTCTAGGCTACATGCAGCACATGGGGGACTTGCCGATTTCCCTCAAGGTCAGGCTGGCCAAGAAGTACAAGTTTTATGGTCATGAGGTAGGAGAAGGAGGAAGGGCAGGGTTGAAGTGGTGAGGATATGTGGTGGGAGATATGTAGCCTACAGGCAGTAGAAGTGGGAAGCACTCAGAGCAAGAGTGATGCTTAAAATAAATGCTGCCCATCTTTGTGTTGTTACTTCAGTTGGGGTGGGTAACTTTTCTTAAACTCGCGGTTTCCCCTAATCTTACTCTGGTTTTCATTAGACTTTAGGGTGAGCATGCCAGCACTGTATGCTTTAGCACTTCGTGTTCTAGGGGTTGTATTATTCTGGCACCAGTCTGAGGTGACTCTACATTTGAGTAGCTCTCTGCCTGAGCTCATCCTGGGAAGCGTAGAATCATTAAGGTTGGAAAAGACCTCCAAGATCACCAAGTCCAACCATCAAGCCATCACCACCATACCTACTAAACGATGTCCTCAAATGCCACATCTACACGGTTTTGAGCCCCGCCAGGTATGGGGACTCCCCCACTACCCTGGGCAGCCTGGGCCAATGCCTGAACACTCTCTCACTAAAGAAATTTTCCCCAATATCCAATCTAAACCTCCCCTGACACAACTTGAGGCTGTTTCCTCTCATCCTGTCACTAGTTACTTGGGAGAAGAGACCAATATCCGGCTCACTTCAACTGCCTTGCAGGTAGTGGCAGAGAGCGCTAAGGTCTTCCCTCAGCCTCCTCTTCTCCACACTAAACCCCAGTTCCCTCAGTCACTCCTCATAAGACTTGTGTTCTAGACCCTTCACCAGCCTCGTTGTACTTCTCTGGACACACTCCAGCAACTCCATGTACTTCTTGTAGTGAGGTGCCCAAAACTGAACACAGCACTCCAGGTGTGTTCTTACCAGTGCTGAGTACAGGGGCACGATTGCCTCCCTGCTGCTGCTGGCCACACTATTCCTGGATAGAAGCCAGGATGCTGTTGGCCTTCTTGGCCACCTGGGCACACTGCTGGCTCATGTTCAGCTGGCTGTCAACGAGCACCCCAAGGTCTTTTTCTGTCAGACAGCTTTCCAGT
>Ga0181612_126697_pt1 | contig 11775 bp, 9 predicted proteins | sample HoacroProtozoa21_FD_119630 | JGI IMG/M metagenome (GOLD analysis project Ga0181612, IMG submission 119630) | Hoatzin crop microbial communities from Cojedes, Venezuel. Combined Assembly of Gp0051906, Gp0051904, Gp0051908 | reverse complement strand
TTAAAAACCAATTTTTCTCCAATCATGGAGAGGTGTGCTCTGTGTTACATTTTAAGTTGCCGCAGGAGGAGGGGGCGGATTGCAGGGCAATATGCCCCTCCCTACAGCTCTGCATATTCCAATTAAGAAAAAACATTCACATGACCAAGGACAAAATATGCATGAGATCAAAAATGAATTATGCAACCACATGAGAAACCCAGGTAATATCATGCAATACCCCAGCTAAACTGCTCTTTTTACAGATTGCTTTTTTATTTGGCCTGCGTTGGCCTGCTGGAAATCAGTAATCCTCAACTAGAACAATACAAAACCTAAGATTTCAAGTGCTTTCTATTTTTACAGCACAATTCCACTGCGTGAAATGACTGGAAACAACCTGAGATGCCCGTGCCTATTGTGTCTCAATGATTTCTGAGACACAGGACAGTCAAGATTTTTCTTCCCAGTGACAGCCCTCAATGCTGCACTGATTACAGCAAAGATCCAGCAAACTGAATTAGTTGGCTGGAAACAATCTCGATTGTCTATGCCACTCTCACAGCTTATTATGGCAATTACAGAATACCCATTCTTCCAGAGTTTTAAAGCGAGTGGAAGGTAATGATCTATTCTGTAGGTTGCGCACAACAATAGACCCATTCTAGTACATTCCTCCTTGTTTGAACTGTGTTACCAGAAGAAATAAATAAATTAATTAAAAAGGTGGATAAAGAAGTGAAACACACAGAAATAGATTTGTTACGTAAAACATACAACACTCAAGATGATTTTCCCTGCATGAGGAGTTCATTTAACATGCCTGGTGAGTAGTGTCCTCAGTAGCAGCAGGTCTACCTGAGGGACAGGAGCCCAGCACTGGCAGCTGCTCAAGAGGAGACTGTCTCTGCAAAGATCACGAGAAGCAAGTGTATTTTCTGCACTGGACTCTAGCACTTTTCTTGGGCAAGAAGAGAGGGAGCACTTTGTTCACTGCTGTTCACAATCACTTACTTTAGATGGAGCAACTGCTGAGATGGTTGCTGCACATTTATTAGTACCAAATCTCTCAGGCTACATATATGCAGGAGTTGATGGGTTGTCTTAGAATATAAACCAGTTTCTGTGGTGCAGCACTTTGTATATTCTGGCCACTTTGTGCCTATCCAGCGCCTCATCCATTTTCTGCTCCCGCCCTGTCTCCTGGATGCTCTGCAGACTGCGGAGCCGGTCCGGCCGGCCGCTCTGGGCCAGCTGGTGTGTGGCTTCTGGCTACGTAGGGACCCTCCGGCCGCCTCTGCTCTGCGCTGCCCACCGTGGCCACGGCACTCGCCCACAGACACCCCACAGCGTGGAAAAACACGCACGATTTTTATGCAGAGCCACACTTTGACTGGTAACCTGGAACGTTGCAGAAGTGGCTTTTCAGCCTGAGAGCCTGCTGAGCTCTTAAACCGGTTTGTCTCTAGAGCTTAATGAATCTTCCCTTTTCACACACATAACAGTACACACCCTTTAAAAACAGAGAAATAAAGCTCTGTGCCGAAGATATTTTAGGAGTATCCCTTGCTAGAACAGAACTCCAAATTCCCAGTAAGTGCTCTGAGTAAGCGAGCCAGCAGCAAGTACAAGCCGGTAGAAAGCAGGGAGGGGCGGGACCCTTCCCTTTTGGACGAAAGGGAAGGCTTTGTGGGTTATTTTTCAACGCTGACCTAAAAGCCTGATTTTCCATCCACCTGCTGCCCTGGACTGTGCAAGGAGCCAGGTACGAGCAGAGCTAGGGGAACAGCTGGCTGCTGGAGCTGTTCAGCTTCTAACAAGAGAAAGATCCAATGTGACTGCCATAAACAGCAGAAAGCCCATCAGAGCACTCACAGGTGCAAGGAAGAAATGTGCTTTTCCTGCTATTATTGTCAGGCTGGCTCGCAGTGCAGCTTAACCCTCTCTCTACCTCCCGCTGCAGCCGTGGTGCCATCAGAGAGACAAAGACGAGTGGGCAAGAAACCTCCAGCGCCTGGGGTTTACTCTGATCCTCTTTTTGGCACCGCTGGTGAGGAGCAGCAGGGTGGAAACGCACCACGAGGAACTGGCACGACTGTCTCCTCCTGCTCTGCAAACTCATCACGTGTGGAAGGGAAAACCCCGCAGTGCTACGGGTGGTGGATAGGCCTGGCTGGGAGTGGGATGCTCTCACTGTGCCCATCACAGCTCCTCAACGGGAATGAACAAGGTAGAGAAGCCTGCACCCCTCTGCCCACCGCAGTGCCCTCGGCACCAAACCCCCAGTGAGCTCTCTCTCCCCAGACCCACCCCATGGACAAATGCTCCGTGCTCACGGCACAGGCTCCCGGGAGCCGGCAGCAGTGGTGTCGGGTGGCCGCTGGCCGGGACGCTGTTGGGACACACGCCTCGACGGGCTGCACGCAAGCTGCAGGGAGGTACCGTCCCCCTGCATCAGACCTGGGCAGGGGAGCCAGAAACCCTGCCTGAGCAAAGCCTGCAGGACATCAACCATGTCAGCACCCAACGTCTGCAAGGATGCTGGCCGGCTTTCCAAACCTGGCTGCGGCGCTGAGACGTTCTTCCCACCCTCCCTTAGATAAATAAATCCAAAAAATAAAATCAAAGGAGTCGGATTGGCAGGAGTAACAAATCCATTGCTGCAGCGCTGTCTTGTAAATAATCTGTCAGACTGGGCCAAAGAGTAAAGGCTGTGCAGAGCTTCTAATTTGAGGGAAGATCAGCCACGCTGGAAAACAGTTTGTTTTTCCAGCGCTCATTTGTTTTGTTTGCCAATGACATCAGTGCTTTCTGATAGGGTTTGCTTCCTGAGGATGCCTGCTATCTTGCCAGCGTTTCCGACTTGTCCCCGTCAGCCGGTACAACTCCGCATTACACTGGAAACAGGGGCCAAGCTTTTCTCTGGAAACTTCTCAGCAGCTCTCTCAGATGCAAAGAAACAAGCGCGGGCTGAACGGCGGAACCGGCATCAGCCCCCACGTACGCAGACACAGCGGGGACTCGCAGCCTCGGCCAGCAGGACGCAGCGGGACCACCGGACGGAAACGTCCTCGGAGCACCTCATCTCGGGGTGCTGTGTCCAAGCACGGGGATCGCATCACCGGCCCTAAGAAAAGCCCAAAGCACTCCTGAAAGACACACTGAAGAAATCTGGTGCTAGAGTTTCCTCTGAGCTGCTTCTGGAGCCCATTCTCGGTCAGGGAAATGCACTGGTTTCTGTCGACAGTCTGCCTTTATCTGCAGGTTTTTTCAGTGGCAGGGGTTCCCAAGAGTTATTATTTTGGGGGGTACCACCACCTGTACGATGACCAGCGCCGGTGATGAAGAATGCCAACCCCTGCAGCAGCAGCAGAAGCAGCTCTGACCTCCGTGCATCGAAATGGCTTGCATGCCGTTGAATCCTCCCCGCACGGTGTTTCGAGCAGCCCATCGGCATGCTCCCTCCTTCATCCCTGGTTCCGGAGAGCGTCCTGGCACAGCACCCACATATCATGTGGGAGACCAGAAATGAAGAGAATTCGGCCCTGGCTGCCCTCTGTTACATCTCTCCTGACCTCTGCTACTTGAAATAAAGTGGAAGGTGGCAACCCTTTCACTGTTTGAATATGACCCCTGAAGTCCTTCTTGCACATGGTTTGCCCTGCCCACCTCTGCAGAACTATTTATAACATTTGTGCAAGCGATTCTGTACAACTTCACAGGAAAGAAAACATTGAAGGAACATGATTCATATTGCAAAAATGAAGCATACAAACATCACGAATTGCCAAAATCAAGGCACCCTGCATGGACGCACGAGCTGCTGCCGTCTGTAATTGCGTGACTTCAGGCTACTGAATTCTGCAGGACTCCTGCCTCAGTCGATGTGCAGGCTAGGTGAGGCTAGTCTTCCCGGGCTTTATCTCTAGCAGCTATCCAAACACCATTCTGAAGACAGAGTTACTAACAAAGTGTATTATCTAAATGGGTCGCACATTAAACTAGCTTATCTTCACCCATGTCTGGGTGACATTATTCCCATTTCATATCAGACGTGTGCCAGACAGAAGTATTTATGCAGACAGACTAAAATGAAAACAACTCACTCCATTCTAGGTGCCCAGTCTGAAGTGCCTACAACCTGATTTTTTAGAGCACTTAGCCTTAAAAGTGAACTAGGTACATTCGGAGCAACTGCTGCAAGAACCTAGTGCCCCTGCACATCAGTCCAAGTGTGGCAAGTCAGCTGTCCACACAATGAAGACATGGGATAAGCCAAAAAATGGGTTGCAGTAACCATCGCCCTGCCCATCTCGTTCAGCACCAACACTTTTGTCCAGGCAGCCCCATGTCCCTCCCACTTGCGTCAGCTCGTCACCACCATGCACCCTGGTGCCTTCATTCTCCACTTCCCCAGGGGTTCTTCTTGCCACCCCCAGCACCCCTTCTCCTGCCTTCCCGTCTCCTGGTCTCACCAGCCTGGCCGCCCTTCCCACACAGCCCACCACTGCACCAGCCAGTGCACCCTCTGCTCCTGCACCCCTTACAGCTTCTCCTGGCCAGGCCTCGGTTCACGTCCATCGCCCCAATTTCCTCCTGCCCCTCCTGACAACTGTCTTCTGTCCCGTCTACACTTCCAGCAGAAACACCGCTGTGCCTGCTCTCTGCTCCCAGGCCCAAGACCCTGTCTCACCCGTACCTGGAAAAAGCAGGAGCCGTCATTACGGAGACGATCCAGCTCCGCCAGCACAGCCCGGGGCAGGGGCTCTGTGCCTACATGGCCATGCTCTGCTCACATGTCCCTCACAGCAGTTAGGGCACAAGCCCCCGTCCCTGCGTGGGGCTGGGCCACGAGTGGGATGCTCAGCACCAGAGGCTGTGGGGGACTGACGGGTGGGAGGGAAAAATCTTCGGAAAAGATTGCAGCTAGAAACAGACATGAGTCTGCCAAGAACATGCGTGGACGTCTCGGAACCTTGTCGCCATAGATCCTGTTCCGTAACATGATGGCACCGCAGCTCTCGATCAAACAGTTGGAGGATTTCTTTTCTTTCTCCTTTTTAATGTGGGCAAAACAACATTCCTTCTCTCCTCCCTCCTCCCCCCTGGTTTTTCTTGGAAATGGTTGAATTGGTTTAGCTGACGATATTAAAATTAATTTAGCCCGAGAGAGAGACACAACCTGAAAGTCTCAGATCAAGTGATAAAAGCCTGACAGACTACAGGAATGGAAAACAGGTTCTTGTAGTAGAAGTTTTAGTACTAGATGGTACTACCTCACTCAGTTTAAATATAACCCTGAGCTACATCCCAGGAGAATATCTGAGTCTTCGGCCATTGTAATTGCTCCTTTTTTCTCACTCTGGTTTTGCATGTGTGCATATGCGACAGCTTATCAAAAATAAACACATTAAATTAGGCTTCTACCTCCATTATTTCATTTGTGGGGGGGACAATAAAGTCAGGTGGGACTGTAAATAGCGGGCTGCTGTGCGTGCAGCCACCCCGGCGCGCCGTGTCCCTGCCCTGCGCTGCAGAAACAACCACCACCACACTCACTGGCTCCATCGGGAAAGATAAAACTCATGTGGTGGAAGAGCCTTCAAAGTAATGTCCGCTATGATCCAATATTAGATATTTAATGCAAAGATAGTCTAGACCACAGGAGAAAGTGAGTAGAGAATATTAACGTAAGTTGGATGTATTCAACTGGGCAGGGATTAATTAAGCGTAGGCTAGGAGTAAGGAAGGAGTAGGGAACTAGCCAGGGCAGCCTCCGAGCCATGACTAAATACCTCCTAGAAATTCTCAAAGGACAGGCGAAAGGCAAACCTATTATCTAACTTCAAACAAAAGGGGGAAGGAGACAGATCTGAGGTATCATAGACCAAACAGCCTGGCTTTGGTACTGACTCAGACAAATTATTATTCAACCCTCTTGTAATACTTATAACAGGTGTCGATCTATCGCGGAGCGGGAGAGAGCGAGTACGCGATCCAGGAGGAGCAGCAGCATTTCCAGCTCCCTGCTTCCCGCCCCACGCTGCAGCTGCATCACTCCCACATGATGAAGTCATGAGAAAACAGAAAACACAGACTTGTCAAGAAAAAATTAAGTCTAATCAATTTAATTTTCTTCTTTGACGGAGTTGGGAGCATAGCGACTAGGGAGGAAAAAATAGTAGAAGTCGCACATTGGAACGAGGAAAGCTTTTGATGGATACATGTGATAGTCTTACATTCAAACTAGATGAATACAATTTAGGTATAATTTACTCTAGATGGGTATACAAATGTTTCGAATCTGTACTCAAGGAATAGTTAGTAAATTCAATGTCAACCTGAAAAGACACATAAGGTGTGTGCCTCAGGTCTTGCTCTATTCAGTATTTCCATTAATGACTTGCAAATTAGAATAAAGATTACAATCATAAATCTGTAGGGAGTGCTGCGAGCATTTTCAGTGATTACAGTTGAATAAAATCTTAATAAATTAGAGACCCAGTCTGAAATGAATGACTGAGATTCAGTACAGGCAGGTGTAAAGCACTGTGCTGAAGAAGAAGGATGCAACGAAAAGGTGCAAAATGGAGCGGTATGGCAAAAGAGTCTCAGGGGCTAGAGCTGCAAAGAGAGGAGGCATCAAGAGTAGCGCAGGGCTTGGTATACACAGGCAAGCATGCTTGGAGATACACCAAGAGGAGCACCGCACGTCAGGCTCTTTACTCCTCCCAGCCCTACACCCAGTTTTGGGCCCTATCTCCAGTGGGACGCTGCTCCCTGCCACTTGCTGACGAGAACTAGAAGTTTAGGAAGCGTGACCCCTTGAGAAGGGGGTACAGGCAGCGGGCTTGTTTAGTTGAAAGAAAAGAGAGGAGGAATGCAGGTAAGAGAATGAGATTGTAACAAGCTTCAAATGTGTCAGGCTGCTAAAAGGCAGTGATAATCTTGTCCTGCTCCCTGCGGATGTGGAAAACTGAAGAGACTGGCTTAGCATGCAGCAAGGGAGGTTTAGGTTAGATGTTAGGGGGAACTGTGTAGCCATGATGAACCACTGGTTACACTGGGAGGCCGTGAATCTCCATCAACAGAGGTTTTCGAGCACAGGCTAAATGAAGAGCTATCAGGAACAGTGCAGATGAAGCAGATTCTGCCTCCAAACTAAGGGATTTGGGATGGAAACAAAATATTTTTACATTCCTCCTCTCCCTCCCCCCCCTCAAAAAAGGTGTTGCTTTGTTGGCACGCTTCACACCTGGAGTTTCCAGACTTCAGATACTGAATTATTTCCCACCTCGATTCCTCAGTGACAGTTTGCTGGCCTCCGTTCTCTCCTATGGGGCTGTCTCACTGGGTTTGTATTCTCACATGAACCATACAGCCAGACACAGCTGAGGAGGGTCAGTGCATTGGTTCTGGGGAGCTGAAGTCCTCTGGGGATGCACAAAGAAGTGGGGTTGGAACCACAACTCCCCAGGGTAATACACAATAAACAAGACTTGTTTACCAGTCTGATCTTCTGTCCAATCAAATCAAAATCTTTCTGTACAAGATTCCCAGCCTTATAAATAGCCACTTTGCCTCAATTACAATGTGGCTTTCCTCCCAATACTACTGTCCAAAGTAAATTGAAGACTCTATCACAAAATGCCACCAGTGACCTAGCTTGCACTCCCTTTCCTGATACCCTCTGCTCCGCAGGGAAGAGCGAGGGGGTGCCAAGGGCAGGCAGGCCTGGCAAGGTGGCAGGCACCACTTGGTAGGAGGAGAAACTTTGCCCCTCCTCCAGGGATGGGAGGGACAGGGAGACTGAGACACAGGAGACACGCTCACGCTGAAGGATCCCACACAGGGAAGAGGCAGTAGATGACGTGAGTGGAGGCTCAAGAACAGAGTCCTGACCAGAAGACTTGTATCAAGATCATGGACACACACCAAACAAAGCTTCAATAAAGTTCCCATCGCAGCCAACACCGAGGGCCTCAAAGCCGCTAATGCTAAATGCACAGCCACCTCTGCTGACTGCATGGGAAGCAGACGTGCCAAAGTCATTGCTAGAAGATAAGCCAACTTTGTGTTGGCTCTACACATCTTCCCAGATCTGCACATCTCTTCCATTAATCTCACAGAAATTAAAAAGAAATCTGTGAATGTTTGTGTTTAACCCTCATTACCCATGGGTAGGAGAGTTCACATTTTTTCTCTAGCACAGAGATTCACAGACAGTGAAAATCACAGTTCACATCCTCTTTGCATTCTTTGAGTAAAAAGTCCTCACTGAAATCACCAAGGAACTGTGCCAGAGAATAAATTAATAATACGACGTGCCTCCAATAAAATTAGGAAGTGTGGAGGAGAAGAGGAGCGAGTGTTGAAGAGTTTATTTAACTCTCAGAAGGTAGTTACTCCTGTCTTGTATCCCACTGGTGCAGATGCATCAGCAAACCCACTGTGGCATGAGGGAGCAAGAAGCATCTCCCGGGGAGACCTTAACGAGTGACGGCTGCTCCCCAAGGGTTGTCAGCTCCGATTGTTAGGAGGCTTCAGGTCATATTTCAAAGTTTGCCTTCTCAAAGTTGCCAAGAAAAAATGGTAGAGAGCTAGTTTGGGTTTTCTTCTAAAGTAATGTGCATGTTTGAGTACTGGGTTCACACAATGCTGAAATACATGTCTGAGGGTGCATGGATGGGAGTTTGTATCTGAAATAAGGTTGATTTTTAAATTTGCCATCGACCAATCCAGCCCCGACTGAGCACCGATTTGCTGAGGCTTACACGCATCCAAACAGAAGCAAACGCATAAAAGGAGAGAGGAAACGTCCAAGCATGCACAGATACCGCTGCTTATATTAGCCGGTTTTCGAAACGTCAACAGCTTGCTTCCACCGATGACAGAGCAGCACATCCCTCTGCTGAAATCAGTCCAGGTTTTTTTCAGAGAAGGAGCGATTGTTAAAGCGCACTCACTGCTGCTCTGTGCTCCAGACATAACCAGTCCTTAGACCAATTGGCAGCATATGGCCTATTTCCTCAAATGACAGCTTTTGTTTGTCACAACAGGAGGACAAAATAGTACATTTATTAAACAAAGCGTCATTAGCCAACTCTATCCCTCCCAAAAACGAACTGCAGAAGAGGATATTTTTTAGGACTCAGACGAATGTTTCCATGCTGTTTACGACACTTATGTACAGAGCAATGCACTCTGGTGGAATAAAGCACACGGAGTCACATTTGTTGCTCACACCTTAAAATCAAGATGTTAAGGGTTAATCATCCCACCTAAAATACCTGTGGCAAAGTGCTAATAAGCTACTCCCACGCTAGGACTACATGGATCATCATTATTGTTTGCATGTTTTTTGACAGAAAAGCTCTCTATCCGTACAAACCAAAAAAAGAAAAAAAAATCTCAACAATAACAACTGTATTAAATCTTTCGAAGCACAAATTTTTAATAAGGGATCCATCATACAGCTGAACATCTTTGAGGTGACAGTGACATGACTTCTAGAGCCTGGGCTCTGTGATCAAAAGGATTACACACATTAGCATCCCACTAATCACAGCAGGACGGGCCGGCCCATCAGGCCAGGACTCATGGAGGAGAGATCCGTAAACAAACACTTTCTCCCGCTCACAAAGGTGGCTGGGAGCAGAGGCGCTCCAAGGTTGGTGTGGTCTTCTCCTCTTTCAAAGAGATAAGGACTGTGTCTGCTGGAGTAAATAAATTCTCAGCACAGTCTAACGCATCTGTTTGTTTACTCATTTTCGGACATTACCATCCTCTCCCGTGCTGTTATCCCTTTTATATTACCCTCGTATGTATAATCAGATGCCCTCTCTTCTGGATTGACCCTTTGCTTCTTCCTGTATTATAGACGCCTTTGATCTTTCTTTCTTGCATCTGTGTGTCCTGCCTTGCAGTCTCAGCAGGATTTCCCCCCGACCCCTTGCACTACCAGAAAAGAAGTGCCAAAGCAGGATTTGTATGCACAAAACACTGCAGAGACACTGGAGAGGCCTACACGCAAGCGCTGTTAGGCTGCGGAGGCACTGCGTGTGCTGGGCAGGGCTGCCGCCCGGTGGGGTAACCCCAAGCTGGTGAAAGGTGGCCCAGCTCCTGGGCATGGGAGAGCCCCCGGGACCAGCAAGGCGAGCAGCCACCATCCTGACGGAGGAAGCGGGACCATCCTAAAATATCCGAAACGGCTGCTAATTTTCCCCCTTTCGTCACGCACTTGACGACTTGCGGGGTGCCCTTGGCACTTTCAAAAAGCAGAACTCGGCCTTTCACTTTTTTCTCTTTTTTCGACTACCTCAGATTTCAAAACCTCTTCCCTTGCCCCACCATTTGAGGTGTTCCAAGGTAGGGCTGACAAATTCCATTACTACCGTAACTGTAGCACACTTGGGCAACAGAGGCTGCTGCTGGCACTTGTTCTCTGCAGGCTCTGCCAATACCAGCAGAGCTGAGGGTTATCTCTGGGCAGACGTGAAAAGATGCCATCAGTTCACATAGAGACCTTAACGATCGCATCAAGACCGCTGAAAGGCTGACCAGCCCCTTCCTTCATAGCTGGAATGGGTGAGTAAGCTTCCCCAGCAAGCCCCAGTCCACTGGCTCTTGAAACAAAGCACAATAACAAGGTTGCAGAAAGAGCGATAACCCTTTCCACTCAAGAAGTGGAAAACAACATCTGTTAAAAACCAAATAAACCGGTGTAATGGCTTCAGCAAGAGACCCAGAGGATTTCAGAGATGCAGCTCGTGGCTTGGTCAACACATTGTGGACAGCAAATTACAAGAGAACAATTGTTTCATACCAAACTCTCCCACCCCTGAACTCCCTCAAGGTTAATTAGGATGGCCTCCGGCCAAATTAATTAGAAGCGAAGATTTGGGCAGGACTTTGCTATGCACTCGTAACTAGTTCCAAGGTGACCGAGAAGTTCAGAAATGCCTCACCTTCCAAATAAAGCCTGCTTGGCAAAAACCAAGCTCGCGTGGGCCATGTCATTTCTCCGACAATCAGGAGAAACACTTAAGAGTAATCTTCCCCTAACTAACGGCTAAGGCAGAAGAATTTTGTGCATCCTTCCCACTGAACAATATGCCCTTGTTTATTTTCCGTGTGCTTTTTAGGTCATAAGAGGCCAGTGAAATTATGCATCTGAAGAACAATATTCTACTGTAATACGCCACTTGATACACACAGCCTGGCGGGCTCCGCAAGACCCGTCTCTTCCGAGAGCTAGCGAATACACGTTGTGGCATGGATAAATCCTGGCCACCACTACAGGGAGGGAGGGCGCAGAAGTGGGCCCAGCCTTCGAAACAACCGACCAGATTGGTGTTTCAGCTGGTATTAGAACATGCCCCGGTGCCACAGCCGAGGACAGCATCCTGCCTTGAAGGGGACAGCCCTGCCCAGCTTCTCTGCCCCATGGCAGCAACCAGCCTTGACCTCCTCCGGGCTCCTGTTGCCCTCAGCATCCTTGGCTGAGGGGGCAGCTGGCAGGACCGCGCTTCTTTCCTCCAAGCAGTCCCACGGCGAGCATTGGAACTGCAAGAGCGTAGCAGGGTAGGGCAGATCTAGCCTCTGTGATTACAAACTCAGGCGCTGGCACAAATTGAGGCTCTCGCAGCGACTGCATCTCTGAACTGCAGAGCCCTTCTCTGTCATTAATCCGATATTCTTTACTTTGAAGCCGGAAGATTGCTATTTTCCATGTGTCTGCTACCCACAAACAGCAGCAGCGTTTCTGGGCAGAATCAGAACTTTTAAAGTAACAGA
>Ga0181612_100583_pt1 | contig 11776 bp, 5 predicted proteins | sample HoacroProtozoa21_FD_119630 | JGI IMG/M metagenome (GOLD analysis project Ga0181612, IMG submission 119630) | Hoatzin crop microbial communities from Cojedes, Venezuel. Combined Assembly of Gp0051906, Gp0051904, Gp0051908 | reverse complement strand
TGCATGGGGTTGTTGTGACCCAAGTTGTTGTGACCCGGCACTTGGCCTTTTTGAACCTCGTATAATCAGTACAGTTTCAAAGTTAATGACAAGTAGTTTATCCAATACTTTGGAACCAAAAGATGCTTTGTCTTTTGACCTTGAATGCTTATCTAGGCACCATCTTAATTACGACAGATTTTATTTAGAAGCAACTGAGCCATGAGGAGAAGTATCATGCACAAGTATATTACCAAAGCAGAAGAAATTGTGGGTAGATGAAGCACAGGACAAGGGCTAAGGAAGCAAAACATCTGCCTTGCCACTCACTTCCCAACTACGGGCATATCACTTCCTCTTCCCTTCTGCCTCCTTTCACACCTCTTGTTTGTCCCGGTCCCCGAGTCTGAATGCTCATTTCAGAGTTGACTGATGCTGGACTCTGATGCAGTTGAAAATGTTTTGGATCCAGTACTTGGAAAGTAAACTGCACTTAGGCAAGGTATAATCAGGGATAACTTCATATAAGCCCATAGTAATTACAGGTGAGCTTAACGCAGCCAGTTGTCTTGAATATAATGAGTTATGGGCATAAAATGTGAAGTCATGCAATTTCCAGTGCACTGGTTTATTAACAAAGGCAAGCAACTCGAAGTCCTCTAAATGTCATAGCAGCTTATTCTTTTAAATATCAAGTGGCAACATCCACATCCATTATGGATTCCATGTCTGTGTTCAAGCTCTCATATGGTAGTAAGATAAAGCTTATGAGTAAGATTTTAAGAAAACCATTTAAAGCTGCCAGACTCTGGGAGCTAAAATAGTAAAGAAAATTCACTGCCTCTCAGCACAACTTGTTATACAATTAATTTGATCTAGAAACAGAGTATTTACAGGGTAATTTGCAATATGTAAACTGTTAAGCACAAAATGGCACTCTTTAAGTCATTAAACACAATTCACCTTCATTACAGGCACAGTTGGGATCCAGGGATTTCTTTTTTTGTGAGTGTGAGCAGAAAAAAAGGTTGTTGTCAGGAAGATGACTTCTGTAGAATTTAATCAAGTCTAATACCAAGTATAAGCAATCAAAACGATGTTTGATCAACACAACTCACAAAATACTTCCTCTCAACAAGACTCTGATATAAACTAAGCTTATTAATACACTCAGGAATTCACCTTTAAAGTGTAACTCTAGGAGCACAAAGCAGTTAATGTGATCACAGTCAAATAGCAATTAGGTTTCATCAAGACTGATATCATGGTATTTTCCTTCGTGCCAGATAAACTGTTAGTTAAGGGACTATATCATTGTTTCCCATGCTCTCTGGTTTTAATAAGCCTACAGACTTGAAAAAGCCCAGTAGCATGTTTTAATCAGCCCAAGTAGGAATTTCTAAACTGATATCTAAGGCTATGTAAAAATTTAACACTTTTACTGCACAGTTTTAAAGAGTCAAATTCCGTTTTTCTTCCTCTGATTTATATACTTATAAAAGCAAACAACATTTTCCTAAGGATCCTGGACCCAATTAAGTATAAATTGTCTTTCCTCTTGTGAAATCCATGCTGATTTCGACCAGCAGAAAGTCTGGATGCAATATCAAATGGTACCGTCTTGCCTACAATTTTGAAAAGATGTATAGACCAACGGGCAAGTTCATTTGTGTGCGCAGTTTCCGAGAGAGCTCTTCCAAACTGGATAATTGCAACCTACATGTGTGATTGTCCGTCTGTGTTCACAAGCTAAAGACGAAATCCAATGTCCTTACAACACTGTTGTTTTGTACAAGCAACCGAAAGAACTCCAGCGCCAGTACTCACCTAGAAGGCAGTAGGCCCGAGTTCTACTCATGCAGATGGCAAGAAGCAATGAGAAAAGCATTTCTGACTACAGGAAACCCTCAAAACCCAGGTCATGGAAGCCTCCTGTAAGGATCCAAGAGATTTTCGTTCTGAATCATAAACAGTATAATGAGAAAACAGAATTTTCTTTTCCTGACAGATACGAAGACAGAGTCACCATTGTCTTACCTTCCTATTCGAAGTAAATATGATCTAGTGAACCTAGAGCAACCAACTCAAACCCAAAAATCATTATTAGACAAAACATTATTTGCAAAAAGGGAGAACTGGCAACTGCCAGCAATTTTGATTAAGTAAAGGGGAAGAAATAACTTCTTACTTCCCAGCATCCAAGTGAAACACAACTCATACCTCCTGGACTTTAAGAAATAACAGTAAGTATTTTGATATCTTCCTTGTTTCTTTTTAATTTTATTGAAGTATATAATGTATCTTGAAAATGCCATTTCTTTCACTTCATGATTATGGCAAGACAGTTTTTAACAGGATTTTGTACCCTAGCTTATGGAGTTACTCATGTCTCCCAGATTTTAATTTGATTCATAAAAATTAATAGAATGACCCAGACATTTTTAGAGTTCCATGTAAATTAAAATCACAGAAACACAGGACTAGAAGGGATCTCAAGAGAGCACTTACTCAAATTCCCTGCATGAAGGAAGAACCAAGAATACTTCAATCATCCCTAACATATTTAAACTGTTCTTCAAATTTCTGGTTAAGGAGATTACCAGAATGTTCCATGTAAACCACTGCAATATCCAAACACCCAGAATTCAGAAGTTAAGCAAATTTAATTTTGCCATCATTGTGGGCCAATGAGCATAATTATTCTCAACTTTCCAAAATATCTGGGTAATATTTGACAGATCTGTATTTCCTGTAAGTCTTCTACTTTCTGTGGTAATTAAGCAGTGTTTATTCAAACTTTCCTCATCTGCTGTGCTTCCTAAACCTCTTATTGTTGCTGCTCACCTTACTAATTGTTCTAAACATATACATCTTTTGTAGAGTGTGGTGCCCAGAATTATCTACCAGCTAAAGCTTCAGGCATGCTCATCAGAGCAATACAGATACCTCGTACTTCTAATGTGACACTTCTGCTGCTACCCCCCCAAAACAAGAGCTGTCATTTTTTGAGACAGCATCACATTCCTTGCTTGTAACTTAGGCTGTAACCCACTATAACCCCAGCACGTATTCCGACCTTTGCAACTGCTCTGTTTTTAGCTGCACCGATTGTTTTTAGTCTTGTTGACACCAAGCCGTTTCTCCAATTTATCAAGATGGGTTGGAATTACAGTTCTGTCTCTCAAAGTGCTTGCAGCCAAACCCTTGTGTTTTGGCATCACCCACAAGTGATGTAACTATATTCTATATTTCATTGTCCAAGATACTAGTGAAAATGATAAAAGAGCTGAGTGTAGAACAGGTCCCTGTAGAGATCCACTTGAAATTCCCTAGAATTTTCCCTAGTATTTGGGAGAATCTTTTAACAAGCTGTTCATTCCCATTACAGTAATCATATCAGGACTACACTTTTCCAATACTCTTTAAGAAAGCAACACTAGAAAATACTGGATTCTTTGTGAAAGACCACTTTCCTCATAATCACTTAGCATAGACTGAAAAAAAAGGAAGGAATTGGATTGATTTGATACTTCTTTCCCATGAACACATCCACTTACATTTTAACCATATTATTGTCTTCCATGAAGAAAAAAGTTCCTTATAAATAAATCATTTTAGAATATTTGTCTAGATTGAAGGGTCTATAATTACATCCTCATTTTTCCACTTTTTGTTTTTGAAAGGGAGGTTCTGTGTTCATTCTTTACTAGTCTTCCACAAGCTTGCAAAATTACTCAGAGTTTATTTTGGTTAGTTTCCTTAAGTACTCTAGAACGAGCATCCTCTATTGACTTGAACTTTGCCTAAACATTCTTTAAAGTGCTTGCTCTCTCTTCTGCTTCCCATGTTAAAATGATTCTGTTAAAAATCTGGTCAGAATAGACCTCCAAGAAGATGGAAAATGTGGCATGGAAGGTTTTTATCTGCCTATGCTGCTAGTTCTTTTCTTTCCTGTTCTATTAAAGAAGTATCTTTCCTTTCTCCTGCAGTTCTCTTTCTTACCTAATACTTTTTAGCCCACTTTCTTTTTTACCTTTTAGATCATTTAAAAATTGCACCCCTGCTAACAAGCTAATGAATAACACAGGCATTTCTTCATAAGAAGCATTTGCTATCTTCTGGATGCTTTGGAGAACTTCTCCTAACGCCAGTCTTGCTTTCTCCCTGTCTGGTTTTGAACGATTCCTCCTTCTACAGTTTATGTCATGGCATTTTACAAGCTCTTTGTTTCTGGTGATGTGCTTTAACTGATTAAACCGCAGCAGCCTGGGTAACGTTCGCACTGTTCCATAGCTCACGGCTCCTTGCTCTCAGCTCTGCACCGTGCGGTTGCAGTACTACAAGCACTGGTGGTTTTACACATGCTGTGTAACACATCGCATTTGTCTTGACGCCATACTCTCTGCAAACTAGTGAATATGAGAGCACCTTTTTGTTTTCAGTTTTAACACGTGCCTTTCCCTCTCTGGTTCTGTAGCAAACCATAGTGTAAATAAATATGAAACAGCAAATTGTTCAATATTTATATAAATATATATATTTATGCTAATGGCTTGTGTGAAGTGATGTAAGAACTCGGAAAACAAATTACTCTTCAATTACTATTGTAGCGATAGAATACCACTTATTGGGGGTGAGAAATAGTTAAAAGAAGGGTAAACTAGAAGTCAGGATGACAGACACTGTAGAACAAAAAAAAGTTCTTGCTTTTGCACTGCAGTAAGAGTGCAATTGAAAGTTTAAAACATCACTGGTTTTAAGTCCAGTTAATTATTTACTAGCAATAAAAATAGTTGCAGCTGGTACGTCTGCCCTCGAATCGCTTGATACATTTTTGGTCTGCAATCTTACTTTTGTTCTCTATTTAAAACCAAATTTGTCCTCCATGCCCCCACTCTCTCCAGCTTGGACCACAGGGAGTATACGACCTGACTGAGCAGGGAGGAAAAAAAGGGGGTGTGTGGAATCTGTCATGCAGCAATTGTAAGGTTTCTCTTTTTTCAACAGCAAAATAGAAACTACATTAAAACTGGAAGGACAGGATTTCTGGTACCATTCCCACTTGCAAAAATTCCCATGGAAATTTCTGGGCTTTTAGTTAAAGGAAAATTATATTCAGTCCTCATTTTTTTTCTTCTGGAAATATACCCTTGATAACAGAAAGTTTAGTCTGAACGTTAAAGTATTTCTCAGTGTTACAATGTCGCTTTAATTAAAGACCACCAAAGTCCCAGAATGTCTCTGCTGGATGAGTACAAGCGTTCGTAAGGAATGAGCAGAGTGTTTTGTACAAAGGGATTTCTAGAAAGTGGAGGGAAGGAAGAGGAGAGGTAGGGATGATAAGAGGATGGACTGACGCTCTCTGCGTCGTGCAGAATGAAAGAAAACTGCCCCCTTCTTCTCCCCAGAAACACCCCAAACTAAAAATGAAGTAAGAGAGAAAGAAACACTGCCAGAAGTGTTTACTAGCAGTTTTTTAGTACTTTTTTCAAAAATTATCTGTTCACTTTTTACATATCTGATTCAACAGTCTCTTCTTATACAGTAAACAACATATGTTTAAATTTAGGCCCATATATAAGGCCTGGTGATATCAATGAGCTCTACTTTCTGCAAAATTGTAGTCATACTACATATACAACATTTTTTTCTAGAGATTTTTAATCAGGGACACTTTTTCAAAGTAACCAGAAACTGTTCGCATTTGGCATTAACAGTTAGCATTTTCCACAGCCATAAATGAGCAGAGTTTAAAGGTCTAATTCCTCATCTACTCAGATGGTAATTCCAGTCATATAATAGCTTGTTGTCCGAGCCCAAATCAAGTCTGTGTAGGCATAAAGTGTGTCTGGCCACATATTCCCTGAAGTTATGAATGGCATGTCCCTGCTCCCAGCCCTGAACTCCTGTGTGATTCGTCATAAAATTGCAAGTTTCACAAACCTAAAGTGGCTATATTTCAGAGGAAAAAAAGTAATATAAATGTAATTCTCTAAGGAAAGTTTGGATCTTGGGAGTACAGAAAGGTATATCAACATTAGAAATTACTTCAAGGGCTAAAGTCACAGTACCACAGATAGTGTAGACACTGCAGACAGCTTCAAAAACCTCTAAATATTTAATGAACTGAATTGTATAATCTGGCCAACATTTACTGTAAACCAAACAAGTAACGAAGCTGCCCATTAATTCAGAGAGCAGAGTGTGATAATAAAATTGCTCTTAAAAATGGGAGTCGTTGTGAATGACTGCTTTTAACGTTTTAATAAGCATCATTAACTTTATATGAAAGGTTTATAAACATTTACTTTGCAAAACTTCTCTACTAGCTGTAGGATAGATTTCATTGCTTGTTCTTATAGAGGTTTCTTTCTTAAATAGTGAACTGAAAGTAGGCAGTGTGTAGCCCAAAATTCACTGCAAACCTTCGGATTGTATGAAATATTGTAAACCTTCTCCCATTCCTGGCATCTAGTTCCAACACATGCCATAAGATGGTCACTTCTATTCACCAGAGCTCACTTTGCTTTGGATATTTTCATTCTTTGTCTGTTGCACATCAGGCAAAACCTTCCTTCTCCCCTTATTTAATGGAATAAACCTATTAGCAGTCAATCATTAACTCCTAGGGGCTCAATTCAGTAAAGGAAAAATTACCTCCACAGTTGCCTGCTGTGAGATCTCCTGACAGCTCTGCAGCTGAAGAGTCTGATCAAAATAGCTTATGTGGAATTAATAAAAGGAATACATTGCATTTGCATGGCACTTTCTTACTTCAGAATCTTGAAGTATTAATTAAGAAAACTTCACAACACCCATGCGAAGCAGGTAAAGACTATGAACACTCCATAAAAGGATAACCAAGGTATACTGAGTTGAAAAGTGCTTCCAAGGGAACACTGTAAATTGTTGCCAGACCCGGGATCAAAGTTACTCAGGAAGTCATTTGGTCTGTCTACGCAGTTTCTCACACAACAGCATTTTTGCAGTTAAAGGTTTTAATCATGCACAATTCTCCTTTTTTTTTTTCCCAGTGTGATGGACCTGGCTTCTTCACTACTCTTTCCTATGCCCTTCTCCTGCCCATGTCCACCTCAGGGTGAGTGCACCATCCGTGATGAGTAGAGGAATCTCACCGAGTATGCTTGGCGTAGAAGTCTATATCCCATATATCCACCATTTCCCGATCAGTGTTAGGGAAACAGGAAATCTCTAGGAACACCGAGTGCTTTGTGTGCTGGACTGGATTGGAAATAATACAACCAAGTTTACTGTCACAGAATTTCTAATAAAGTCACTACCCTTATTTGTTCTCTACAGTATGGTCTGTTGCTGCTGGTAAGCCATTTTATCTGCCAATCAGAATTAGGGCAGGAGTGAGTTTTTGCCGGTACTGAAGACACGATCCTTTACAAGATTTAAGAAATACTGGCAAAAGTCTTACTGCAGCCAAACCAGTATCAAATTACAGGTACTTTTGTCACTATTGCTTATTTTGCTCACAAACCCCTCTATCAATTACACTGTCAAACCTACTTTTTTTTAGCCTGGTTTCTAAGGAAAGAAAAAAAAAAATGCAATCGTGCTTCCAGCCTGTCTGTCAGTCCTGACCTTAATGATCTTGAACCTGCCAGCCAATTTCAACCACATCTGACAATGCCTTCGGGATAGAGGTCTCAGAAATCTTCCTCTCCTAGGACCTTAATGAAAATCAGGAGTTGGTAGAGGAGAGAAAATGACCGCATTAATCCCTTCTCTCAGGAAAGGACATGGAGAAAGGAGGCTTTCTTCACTCCGTTGGCAGCGGCTAGCTGGGTAGTGGCGTGTGTGTGGACTGTCTGATCAGCACAGCTTGCCAGTCAGCACAAATACGCGTCCCCCGGACCTGCCACAGCAGAAAGCCCAAATGCCTGTAGAGGGAGGACAGGAAAAGGGTGGGAGGGGGCGCAGAACCGCAGGGAGCAAAGGGAGAACGTGCCGCATTGCAATAGGGGGTGATTTTAGGAACATGAGATGGGGGGGTGTGGGCAGGGATTCGGGAAAGGGGGGCAAAACCATAAGCATCTTGCTGGGAGAGGGGGAGGAAATGGGGCACTGGGTTTGTGGGGGAGACCTGCAGTTATTGTAGGCAGAGCTGTCATGGGCTGGATTACTGAGTGGAGGAGGTGTACTTTAATTAATCCTGCTTCTTCTGGAGTCATTTATTAAATTACAGGCAGGTTCTGTACTAGAAAGGTTGGCTGGTATATGTCTGGATAGCGTATTGTGTAGGACAGGCTTTACACAGGAGTGGCTTTGAAATGCAAGAGGGGAATTAGAGGACCTTGCCTTTTTATTTTTTTTGTGGTGGGCAAATAGGAAACGAGTCAGTTCAGCTAAAGGGAATGATTTAGTGATTGATCTAAGTGTCAGGTTTGAAATCACTGCTGTAGACTCCCTGAAACTACAAGGTCATCTCAGCCCTTCATCGTTCCAAGGAAGAAAAATTAAGTGCTGTGCAGTTACCACATCTGGTCCTTTGACTGAGGCCTTTAAAAATGAAGACCTATTTGCTCTACATGGATTTGGAAGAATCTGAGGTACCTGCTCATGTTTTCACCCCCTCTAGTGTTCTCTAGCAATCTGCACAATACAGATCTGCGTATTTACCTATGTCCAGCTGATAAAACATACCACAGACAGATCAAATATATATATATAGATATGTATTACAGATAGATCTGTAACACATATGTTACAATATGAATGAGTGCATGCTTTGCACTAAAAAATGAGACACACTGTTAATACCAGTGCTACAGATTAGTTCCTTACACCGTGTGCGAATAGATTTTTAGACCACTGACAATTTAACCCTGCCCTGATACACGCATGAGATTGCCTCTCTCTCGCTTCCTTACCAGTACTCAGAGTAACGGTACACTGTTCAAATCAAATGTCAGAATAAATTAACCTCTGACAAGCTCTGTGACGCAATGTCCATCATAGAGATTCAGCTGACACTAACACGATAACATGGAGTTTTACGTGATGTTCACCCAAAGCCACACTTTTATGCTTTCATGAACTGCCATGCTCAGAGAGAACACCTTGACTGAATGCTCAGAGAGAACACCTTGACTGAAAGCACCCCAACAGTGTTTGTTCCTCAGCTCTGCGCTGACTCTGCATGTCAAGGTGCGCACTGGCCAAACACGGAGCCTGAATGAGTCTCCTGTTACTGAAGGTTACCTCGACACCGCCTATTCTTGCTTCTTGTCTGTACGGTACACAGGCTACAACGGGGTCCTTCTCCATGGCTGAGGCTACAACGTACTGCAGAAACTGTACCTGCACGACAGTAATAACAATAACCACTGGCCTCCGGAACGGTCAGTGCGTCAGCTTTCCATCCCAGCTGTACGTTCACTACCGTCAGATTCTCATTTTTAGAGAAAGAAGTCAGATTCAACCATTTCACACTGAAAACTAATAAAAAAGGAATATCCCAAAGTGGAAAAATTAATTTCATGCCACTTTTAAAATAAACTTCACAGAAGAGAGAGTAAAACAAGTAATAGCTACTTGTGTTTTCTGTAAGCTACTTTGACAAGAAATCAAAGCAAGTCAGGGAAGCATGTTTCTCCAATATTGAGAATGTAGCTATAATAACTGTTACATTAGCCAACACAAATTGAGAAAGCCTCCAAATCTGTGACTTGTCTCCACATGTCAAAAGGAGCATCTGGTCCTGTGATTTGCTGAGAATGAAAAATACAGCTTAGTGGAGGGGGAGGGCTGTAAGTGAATTGTGAACAAAGGACTCAGCTCTCTGAGTGCAGAAGGTGTCTGGTTTAAGTTCAGCTTAATCTTTGCTCTTGTGCCTGCTTTGTTTCACTGTGTTCCTGCAGACAGGGGAGGAGGGGGGAAAGCTTAAAAGAAAGGAACATCAGGTACTGCTGAAACTTATTTAAATTGTAATCTGCAATGGGTACGGACTTAGACTGCTGACTGTTACAGCATCCGAGGGGCACGTAGAGAGCAGCTTTAGAAAAAATGTGTGTGCTTTCGATCCCAGATAAGGCTTGACTTTTTTTTCTTACACGGTCTGTACTCTGTAAGAAGGCATTGCTCCTGAAAGAGATAGACTAATAACAATGAGCTGAGCATGGCACAGAGCAGACAGGGAATGTGCAAATCCTCCCCACGCAGCCCCGCAGGAAACCTGCACTGCTCCTGTTCTAACCCAAAGGCTTTCTGAGCTGGCCTGAACTTCCCAGCTCTCCCTCTAAGCAGATGGGTAATAAATACCCTGTGTGAACATTCACATGGAGATTTGGTCTTGAATAGCTAATGTACTTCATGGTATTGCCAGTTTATCCACAGTTTGCTTGTAAAGGATATTAGAATTGTCGCCGGTTTTCAAAACCCATCTTGAACTATTTCTGCATCTCCTTTCCAGCTTTGTATCACTTCAAGATCACATGTTAAAGTTGATCTATAATTTCTCTGCCCTTGTAGGACTCCCATGGTTAGTGGTTATTGCTTGCTCTCATCCCATTTTTTCCACTTACCAGCAAAACACCTTCCCACCTTCCTACTCCAGACCACTGAGCTAATTCTCGTGTAAAACTTCCCTGTTTGCTTCAACCGGTGAGTGACGGACCCTACTCATCTGTCCCTCTCCTTTAGAACTAGCCTGCAAAAATCCTGCCTGCTTGCATTTTCTGGTCTTTGAAAAGCTAGTTTTCTTTCCCTGTCCTTGGATTAAGGATTCTTTTGAGATGTTTCTCTACTTGTGCAAAGTCAAATTTTGCCATACCTAGCTCTGCAGAAGCGGTTTTATTCATTCACTCACTCTGCGAAGGAATGAGAGATCTCTGTCCCTTACAAAGGTGGTGGGATAAAAGGCAAAAAGCAAGGGAAATGTAGTAAAATTCTATATGGAGTATGAAGGAGGAACACGCCTTGCAAGGCAAAGGAGGCTGGAGACCCTCTGCCAAGAAATCACATGTGCAAAGGGCTAAAAAGATACATGCAGGTGGTTTCTTCGATAAACAACACCTTCAGTTTTACAAACATGGACTCCTCATGCTGTTTTCTAGGAGGTGATAAAAAGGAAAAGTGTGAAAAGGTATGTCCTTATTAATTTCCAAAAACATCTTCACATACAGCTACCTTAAAGCAGACAACTCCCTAACCTTGCATTTCCCAGCACATCCAATCTTTTCCACTTTCATATATTTCAGACTCAAAACTAATGCACAATAAATGTATGCATTTATTTTTTTGCTGTTCTCACCTAACTAGCTGTACCTTTTCACAGGCTCTTAGAGGTCAAACGTCAAGACTTCAACATTTAGCTGTAGCCCAGCTTGTGATATGTATTTATTCCCTGCAGCATATATAAGGGCCAATACTGAAATGCTTTTAGAGCGAAAGAGACTTGGAAGAGGTTAGAAACCCTGCAGTGACTTGTACGTATTGTTTCAATCAACTTTACTCCCAGTATCCGCAATCTCAAACGTGCAACTACCTTTATCAAAGAGTGCTTCTGTATTGTTTATCCATGTTGTAATTCATACTGATTTCAAGCAAGAGACTACCCAAAAAAGGGCAGGGAATGGAATACACACTAAATCTTGAGCTGGTGTAAATAGCTACCATTTTACTGAAGCTTTACTGAAGCTGACAAAGCCACATTAATTTACTCCACCTGAGGATCTAGACCAAAACCATGCTCAGCATTCTCAAGCTAAATGGCACTGAAATCCTGATGTTTCTGGACGTGCTTTGATATGGATAGGAAACTATTTTA
>Ga0181612_167666_pt1 | contig 11777 bp, 8 predicted proteins | sample HoacroProtozoa21_FD_119630 | JGI IMG/M metagenome (GOLD analysis project Ga0181612, IMG submission 119630) | Hoatzin crop microbial communities from Cojedes, Venezuel. Combined Assembly of Gp0051906, Gp0051904, Gp0051908 | reverse complement strand
TTTTTTTTATTTTTTATTTCTTAACTTGGCATTGTTCCTTCAAGCAAATTAATGCCTCATACATTTGCATTTCTGCGTGTCATTAACCCAGATGCCTACTGCAGGGCTTAAAGCTCGTGTCTGCTGGCAAGACTAAATCCTACTAATGCACTTTTCCTAACGCACTGAGGGAATCTGGAGTCTCTCTCTTTTTGAAGCTGACTTGCTATTTTGACTAATTGCTTCTGGTAACAGTTAATAGCATTTTGCAAAGGCACTTCATCTGCTGACAGCAGATTGATGTAAGGAAGGGACACAGTTCACTTTTCCAAAGGGAGCATCGGGAAACCCATTACCAGCTTCATTAATCTGTTAATAATAAAATTAAAGTACAAATAAAATGTGACAAATTGGGTTATGTTGTGAAAGTCACTTTAACAGGAGGCTCTGAATAAAGGTCAAAACACACTCCGATTTCTGCTGTGTTTTAACAGTAGAATCAGAGGAGAGCATTGTAAAAACACTGTAATTAATCTGGCGATACTGTAATTGTCCCCAAACGATACAGAAAGAGTTTGACAAGTGATTTTTTTTTTCCTTGAGAGCATTTATAAAACCTGGAACATGAAGCTTTGTCACACAGTGTGTAAGCGCTAATCCAGTTTCAGAGGAAGCTTTCACCAGCGTAGGTACAGTAGACGGGCTTGCTTTCACTGCCTGCATACTTGCAGCTGCTAACTCAGTCGAAACTCAAGTTTACCCAGCGCAGGGGCAAAAGGAAGAAGACAAGGCCTGAAGTTGCATGTCTTTTGGCAGCAGACCCAGAAACGTGCCTGACATTGGAAACAGGCTTCATCGAAGAGTCAAGAAACCAGCTCAGACATCTCTTTTCTGTAAGGACGGGGCCGGCTTGCCAGGAGCCCTTCTTTAAAACGAAAACTACGTAAAATCAGCTTGCTGTCCACCCCATCCTTCTTTTAAGGTTATCCCCCAGCCTGTGAGGCCCCCCTGCCTCTCTAACATCAGCCCTCCTAGCCGCATCCCAGGTTAGCAGGAGAACGTAGTCTAGCCTCTGCGCTTCAATAACCCTCCTGCTGGGATCTCCAGCTCACACCGCGAAACAAAACTGCTCAGAATGAGAGCCATTCCAGCCTCTCTGAGGCATGGTGTTAACGGATTCCCTAGAAGGACGTCCAATTTATCCAAGTTCCTGCTCATTACGGTTGAGCAATTGCTCCAAAAGGGATGGGTCGCAGAGTATCACTCGGGGTCTCACCTGGGGCGAAGGGTGGGCGTCCTGCAGCCCGGCGGAGCGCGGTCGGTCGGCAGGGAGCACCTCAACCGAAGGCACGCTTGTTAAAGAGCCCAGCCAGGCAAACAAATATATAAATGTGTTAATGTGAAGTCTTTGAAGAGAATGGCTCATTAAGTCAGGCGGGATGACTATGTGGAAAAGAGATAGCTCTATTTTAAAAATCAGCAGGGGGAAAAGGAGAAGGCTGTCCTTTCAGTCTGTGCAAGCCAAGAGGAGTCTGCACAGCCTTCCCCTCTTCCGGTTGCCTTAGGGATAATCTCAGCCCCCCAAGGGACCAGTTTCCAGTTTGTGAAGCACCACATGGAGTTAGTTACGTGAGGAATGAAGCAAGGGGAGGGTGAGGATGAAGAGGAGGGGAAGGAAGACACACTTTTCACCTGGTCTCCGAGAGGAGCTCGCGGTTACCCATTGGAGGGGTGGGCAGTGTGGTGAGGAACTGCCCCAGTGCTGGTGGGCTGGGGGCCTGGGGCAGGCAAGAAGGCTGGAGCAGATGCCCATCAGTGTGAAAACTCTGGTAGGCTGGAAATTGGATATAAACTGGACTTAGAGGCCAGCAACCGTGTGGGTTAAGAGACAAGCTATTAAGCAGAGAGACAGAGCATCGGAGGGAGGAGAGCAAGAAAGCAGCCTGCTCTAGATGGAGTCCCCTCTCATCAGTGCAGCACTCGCCCAGAGGAAGGGGCAGAGCAGAGGCTCACACAGATGAGCAGATTTTTTGCCACAACACGTAGCGAGAGTCCTTCTCGTGCTCAGCCTGACTTTAGCTGCTTGCTTTACACTCCACTTCATGTTTAAGATCTATCGGTTATTAACCTGAAGTCAGATCACTATTCTAGTGACTTGAGCTCGAGAAGTGCAGCTATCAATCCAGTTTAGTTTGGGTTCGTGGAGAGCTAAATTGTGCATGCCTGGGGGAAGATTTTGGGCAAAGCGATGACAGGTGGGTCTAGGATTGCAGATGCCTTGGGAGCTGGCAGTTGCCTGATTTGAGTTTAGTTAGTTGAGGGCTGTCTGCCGCCTTTCGTCTGCTCAGCCAGAGCTCACGGAGCACTGCTCCTGCTAACAGAGTGCTGTTTCCTACCTCCTTGTTCCCACTTCCTATCGCTGTCCCTTTTCCTGTCCTTCTGAAATGGGTCTCTCTCATGCAGAGTTTGCAAAGGGAGGGCTGAATAAGAAGGGCAATCTCCACTTGGTTTGTCTCTTTCCTCCTGCTTGCCTTTCTTTACAGGCTGCCCAGGGAAGTAGTGGAGTCCCCATCCCTGGAGGTGCTCAAAAACAGGTAGATATGGCACTTCAGGACATGGTTTAGCAGGCGTGGTGGTGATGGGTTGATGGTTGGACTTGATGATCTTAGAGGTCTTTTCCAAACTTAATGCTTCTATGATCTTCTATGATTCTATGATCTTCTGTCTAGCAGAAATTTGTGCATACTTGGCCCAGCGTGAGCCTGAGGAAGATGGTCAGAACAATTGTAAAAGACCATCTTCAGGGTTGTTTCCTACCACGTTGCCGAGTCTTTCTCGAAGACTCTGCTAGCCACATCTGCTGCATCACAAGGAGAGGAGCTTCGTACTGCTATCGCCTGTGTGTAGGATCCTGCAGCTGCCTGTTGTAAAGGCAGTCATGCCCCAGGCTTTTCTTCTGTTCTTTTCTCTATAGTATATTCATCTTTCTCGTAATTGCTTTCTCTTTCTCCTTCCCAAAGAGTTCTGTCCTGTAAAATATTAGAGAGAACAATTCTATGCAGAGACTTAATGTCAAGTAGCGATGACCTCGGGCCTGAATGCCCAAACACGGCTCCTGTAGTCCAGTCAGTACAGTATAACTCCAGGATCAGCATTTGCCCTAGGTAATTCCCGCTCTGCATTTTTCTTCTTCAAAGGCAGCAATTGCAAAAGCAAAATCCTAGCCTTAATTTTTGGGGTGCCTCTACTCTTCCGATCGGATCTGTCAGAAAGCCAAGAACACACAGAATGAGCGATGACAAACCCAAGAGAAATCCAGCACCTATTGCTTTAACAGTTTCATTGCCACCTTCTTTCTCTTCCTCTTTGGACTGTAAATGTTGACTAAAAGGCATTTTTAGTCAAGATTTATGTATCCTATCACCCTCTAAAATACGTTTCTCCATAAAGGTAAAAGAAAATGCCAGGGAAAAACTCTGCCTTTGTGTTCAAATCCTCATTGCCCATGACCAGTAGCACTGAACTTCATTTTTTATTGTTTCTGCAGACAGTGAGTAACAGAGCACATGCACCATTCTGCACAGAGGATGGGGATTAGTACAAATAAAGCAGAGGAATTTATTCTATATTGAAAAATTTGGGATCGCAGTGTCTATTTAGAGAGTTAATTGTGGTTTTTTGTGTTTTCTTTGTTTTATTTAGCGGTGGCAGTACCTCAGCACTGTGCCCATAATGCACTTACAGTTTCTCTCTGCCACTCCACACATACACTCTACATAAAAACCAGATGCCTCCTGTTCTACAGATTTTTCTTTTAAGAAGAGCAAGGGATGGCAAGGCGAGCGTGACATCAGGGGTCAGGGCTTCACGAATGCACAAGTGCAGTCCCACAGCCCCAGGCACGGAGAGCAGGGCAGGCCGAGTTCAAAAGTCCAAGTCAAACCAAGACATCAGCCGATGGACTGGGGTCAAGGTCGAAATGGTCCATGGCCAGGCAGGAGCATGGCTGCAACCGGTGCAGGTGGGGCCAAGCACCAGAGCCTCAGCTGAAGATCGATGTTCAAGCTAAGCATCTACATGCATATGTGTTGTGCCAGGCTCATCTACAGGAACAACCATCACAAAACTGCCCACGCAGTCTAAGTGGCTGCTGTCTCTTCGAGAGGCTCTTTTTTACCTCTCCGGGGCGTCTCACAATGAAATGAAACAGTAGGATATAGAAAATAAATAAGCTTTTTGCAACAAAAAAGTAGCTTGCCCAAGGAAGAGCAGAGAGAAGTATAGCTGTTGGTAGTTTGGAAAACCAAGCTATTACAGGAAGAGCCCAAATGAGGGATTTTTGGGGGGGCGGGGAGGAAAGGGCTATTCAATCTGGCAAAAAATAAAGCAACAGCACAAAGCAAAAGCTGGAAGCTGAAGTGAGACATGTGCGTTAGTACAAAGATTGAAGGCAAAGGAGGATACATAGCCAATATGAGAACAGTTTGATATGGGGTGTTTCCCATTCCTTTTAGTCTTACGTCAATATTTGGGTAACTTTCTCCACAGCTCAATCAGAACTTCTGAGCTTGACGCTGAATTTGTTGAATGAGCCTGTATTAAACAAGAGATAGAGGTCCTAATGCTCCCCATGGCTGTAAAATTTATGACCATATGAATTTATGAGACTGGAGTTTACTTTCAAGATCCCAGTTTCTGGCTAGTTGCCTGGCTGGGGGAAAGGATGTACCACCTGAAGGCATATGCATTGGGCACTGAGCCATTACTGGTTTCAAGGCACTTAAGTCACGAGTATCCTCAGCTGAGAACTGGACCCAGCTGAGTAGTTTGAACACACTTTCGAAGGAAGAGTTTCTATCCTAAAGTCCAAGCCTGAAACCTGCCATGATTTATGTGCTTGACACGCTACGAGTAGTGCCATGGAGAGGCTGGGGGGATGGTCACCAAGTCAATCGCAAACCATAAAATCAGGTGTATATCAAGTCAAAGGCATGACTCACTAGACTAAAATTCAGCAACATGAGTGAGTCTTTGAAGTTTCAGGACCCGGAAGGATCAAAACAAGTGCAGATGAGAAAATAGCACTGAGCCCTGTTTTGTAGTCGTGGGCACTGCGGTCTCCTAATCAGTTTAAAAATATAAATTATAGCTTGATGCTGAAGGCGTAAGGGAAGCTCTATTGTGAGAAAAGCTACTGATAACTGCTGGGTGGGGTTCCCTCCTCGCCAGTGGAAGGTAGCATGTCCCAGGCTTGGCAGGAGCCCCAGTCGAACTCCCCTGCGCAACAACGCGAGGTTGTCAGCTGGGGCACGGGGACAGGCCTGCGAGGAGAGGAGGGGACCGCCGGTGGCAGGCAGAGTCCTGAAACGCCGGTGTCCTGGTGCCTGGAAGAAGGAAGGTGTCACCAGAGCCAGGAGTGTGGCCAGAGGATGGGAAGAAAGGTGGGACCGCCTGGGGCAGGAGCTCGAGGCTTAGCGAGCCGGGGCATCTCACAGCTTCAGGGAAGCAGGGCTTTGTAACCTTTCTCCTCTCTGTAAGCAAGGTCATGCCAGAGACATATGTGTATTTGCATGCTGGGGGGTTGGACTAGATGATCCCCAGAGGTCCCTTCCAACCCCTGCCATTCTGTGACTCTGTGTATTTCTACTTACGGGTCTCTGCCTCAACTGTCTCCCTCTCAGGAGGAAGAAAGCCAGTCAGGCCCCCAGATTAGCAAGTGGTTTGGCAGTCCAGCATCTGCAAGAAACATACGGCTGGGATCCAACTATTAAGTCTTCATCAGGACCATAAGACCATCCCCAATGGGATTCTCTCCCCTCTCCCTCCCCGCTTCTCTTATATTTGCCAATCTTAATTTCATTTTAGCTGTAAGAGTCTCTTTGCTCCTGACATTTCCTCATGTATTTCCTAAGTAAACCTATGTTTATGACATTAAACACATTTACTGTATATTGGTATCAAGCAATTGCTTTTAAAATATAATCTTCCCTTTTCTGTTATTACCCCTTTATTTTCTCTGCTTTTTTTCTTGGTGAGTTATATGGGGAAGAAATTACTGCTATTTTGTCTTGAGGTTTCCCTGAGGAACCTTGTCAAAATGAGCAGTCCTTTCACTAAGCTTTCCTATACAGATTGAGCAGAAATAAAACAAAATAATTAAATGGCTCCTGAAAGAATTCAGTGCCTAAAACCCTGGGGAAAAATAATGGTTCCATCTATGCCATTGTGAAAGCCTTTACGGCAGCACAGCATTTATGTTCCACATCGGGTCTTACGGTGCCACCACCATCACCACCAGATCTGAGTGCTTTCCAGGCGTGCAGCTAAGTGACGTGACTAACAAGTGTCGTCTGTTTGTTCTCGTAGCCTCTCCCCACTGGGAGAAACCTGTGTGATTGAGAGCCTTGTTTTGGAAGTATATTGCTTTTGTTTGAAGCTTATTTTTATTCTTGTTTTTAATATACTTGTTATCATCTGTTTCTGTTAAAGAAGTTTAGTGGCACTCGGGGAGCGAACGTGCCTCCTCTCTGCCCGTTCTCCTGAGTGCTTTGTTCTTCAGTAGGACATATTGAGAAAAAAATAAGTATTTGGAAAGTTTTTCTCCAGTTAGGAATAAGAGGCTGAGTTTCACACTGGTGATACACATAATCTGTGCCTACAAAGCAGCACGATGAATAATGTCTTGGCTCGCTCTGCTGTGCAAAAATATCCTGCATCCATGCAAAGTTATGGTTACCACAGCCCGAAGCACGGCTGCGGCATGGAAAACCTGAGCTCCCTTTGTCTTTTTTTCTCTTTCCTTACAAAGCACGTGAGGCTTCCTCAACTTTGCAATTTGCCCTTCTCATTGGATCAAACAGTCCAAAGCTGTTTAGTTTTCCAGCTCGTCTGCTCCCTCCCAACTTCTCAGAGAGCAAGAATTAATGGGCTCAGTCCTGCAAGACACTGATCTTCCTGGCACCGGTTCAGCGAAACACTTATGCAAGTGTTTGAATTCTGACCACGTGTAGAAGCTGAGTCGCTGAGGTTAATGGGACTGCGGCGGGCACAGCAGTGGGATCACCTTCCCTGACCCCGCAGCCTGACCTGCTGACATCCCTCTGGCTCCCGCGCTGCCGTAACTTGGGGGTGACCTCAGCACATGTTTGTTTATCCTGGAGTTCAGTGAGTATATGGGGACTTTGCTGGATTTGAAGTCCAGATCTCCGCAGAGCAGTAACCAGGGAAAAGCACATGGGTGGGATCGGCTCCATGGTTTTGTCCAGCTGCCTTGGCCATGAACCCCTTCAGGCACCTATGACATAGGCAACCTCCTGGGACAGCACCCTATTTCTCACGGACACGCAACATCTTCTGAGGGTATTTTTTGCCTTGCAAAGGTGCTTTGTGGCACAGGGAGGGGAGGCTGGCACTGCAGTTTGGGTACTCGGGTTTATGGGGACGTGTGCCTCAGCGGTTTCCTCCAGTGCTGTGTTGTATGGGTAAAGGAGAGGCCGCTACCCCAAGCAAGGCCTGCGGCACGAACAAGGGCTCTCACGAGCTCTTTGTTCTGTGTAGAAACAACAACATTCATCTTAGGCACGAGCACTCACAAAACTTATAAACCTTTCGAGGCAGCCAAAATTGACCCATCCTTTTTCTTGAGGGGGTGGAGGAAACAAGCTCCAGTGGTCCCAATTACTCTGTTTGCTAGAAAAAATATTTTTGTGTAATGACCTCAGTAGGGAGTGAGCGGCTCCTTTTGTGTATTAAATTAAAATCTCTGGGGGAACATTAAGCCCTGTAATTCGTATTTCTCAGATGCAATTTAAGTCTTTCATCAAAAAGCCTCGTAATAACTGAGCTCTGTGATACCCAGTAGATTCATTTTCATGTGAAGGATGAAAATAGCCAGCAACATGTTAACAAATTCCACGGGGAGACCAATTGTAACGATAAAAACAATCATCTGACGTGGGCATGAATTTGCAAATACAGTGCTTTATGGATCACTGAAAAGGAAAAGGCTGTCTTAAACATTTTCTTTATATTAAGATAGAGGTAGGGAAAAACTCCCTAGCCTGCTCATTAAGAATGGAGTACATGAGCAGTTTCCAAAGAACAGAGGCCCATAACGATGCATCTCTATATCTTATTTAGAAAAAATCCCATGTACCAGGAAGATTGCTTGCATAAGCTGTCATCACTTTCTGCTGCATGAAATTGACTGAGAAAAGGCAAGGTCTGCACGAGTAACAACTTTCGCACACTGGTAAGTGCAGAGAAGAATGCAGTTTCCCATGCAAATAACTGATGCTGGATCAAACCTCATGTTTTGAGAAGCACGTGAATCATTCCCAAGGTTTTGGGGCTTTTCCAAGAATTGTGAGTGTAGGAGAGCCCCAAGCCTCAGGATGCTTCCTCCGCCCGCGTCCTGGGACAGCGCTGGTACGTCAGGAAACATCAGCAGAGATGGACCTGAGACACAACTTAGCCCCTGGGGTGGGTAGGCATTTTCTGGTGGGAAAAGCATCAATCCTCCTCCCACCCCCAGCTGAAAACCTTACCTAACACTGTTGCTTATTTAAGCACAGGGACGGCTTCGTGCCTCTGCAGCGGGCCCCCTCCTAAGGAGCGGCAGAGCCTTTGGGAGGGCGTTCAGCAGCACCACTCAGAGACGGGGGCTGTTTCTGTGCAGCCATGGTCTGGATGTAAAGCTCTAAGCTGATGACTCAGGTCAAGGAGAGGGAGGACGTGGCTGGACATAAAGAGGGAGATGAGAAAATAGAAGAAAATACAGCAAATTATTTACCAAAATAACAGATACAGTCTTTGCACTACATTGCAGTTTAAGTGACAGTAGAACATCTGGCAGTCTCAGAGGATAGTGGCTTTGCCAGTATACTAGCAGATTTGCCTAAAATCATTTTAATTATGATTTTAAGCATAAAGACTCTTTCAGCAGGATTCATCACCTGTTTTTGAAACATTTTCCACTGGAACCCTTGTTTTTTGCTATCCTTAGATATTTACTGCTATAAAAGTAACACATGAAAAGATGCTTATCAGTCCCATCCGAAACATATTTTGTTGCACACAAATTCTTTAGTCTATTTTTGTATTTAATTGTCTATAAACAAGGAAACTAAGACCCAGTCCCATAGTACACATGCCAGCCATGTGTATGTCAGGTACTAATTTTCAGCACGTGCTTGATTTGTCAAAAAAATTGAGCAGAATAAGCTTCCTAAGCCCTGGTTAGTAGGAAATGGGGCTGAGGCAGAGTACAGTTACAGTGGCCTGTGAAAAGCAGAACAGGAGATCAGGTCTATGATATATATTTTTCCTGATGGACTTGTGCAGGACAAAATTTGCAAGGAGATATGGCTGGTGAATGATACAGCTACACTAGAAAAATAACCTGGACTAGACACAGTAGTAGAATGTGGACCACAGCCTACAGGTACAGGTTATTCTGCTGAGATAAGTTATGCTGGAAAAAATAATTTGTGCCTCTACTGAAAGTCTTTTCCAGAGATAGTACAGACTGAGAAGACCTAACACACACAGAGATATGACCCAAGTTATGCCACTAACCCTTTAAAGTGAGACCGTGACTCACCATCATTCTCTCCTAAACTCCTAAAATCTTCTGCAAGGTTGTGAGTGAAAGTATTTGTTTTACCAGCTCCTGTCAGATCACTTTATTCCCAGAAATCTGCCTGGAAAACTGCAGAAGAAACATAATAGGCGTGCCCGGAGGCAGGGGAGAAGCCAGCTCCCGTTTGCTTGGGCCAGGCCAGCTAAAGCCACCGGAGAAAGAAGGGGCAGATTGTCATCACACTGCTGGAACTGATAACAAGTTCTTATTTTCATCATTGCAAGGGATATCAGCCATTTCCTTCTGTCTTCTTCTTCTCTCTAACTGTGGATACCTTCATGGTGAGTTAATACAGCTCAGTTTACGCAGAGCTGACCAACAGGATGTTCCTGCTGTAATTCCCTCCACCAGCTTGCACTGGGAGAGCACCGAGGAACAAGCCCAAAGACCAAGAAGGCAGAGAAAGAAGCCGGTGTGTTATATAGAAATTTCTTTGTAAGCAAGAATATTAAAAGGATGAAAATCGATTCATAATGAATTCAGGAGGCTCTCTCTACATATTTTAACTGCGTGGTATTATCTCATTGAAGAGCCACTCCAGGCTCACTAATGCACCTTGTTACACAAGCAAAGCACTCCAGCATTGATTTTTCTTTTGCAGAGGATTATGAATCAACATGATTTAAGCAACTCTATGGCAGAGAGTAATGACCAGCCCCTGAAAGTTTACCCAAGCACAGGAACTTTCTGGACAGAAGCAGTTTCATAGCAGCGCTTTTAATTACATTTGAAGACATGGATTGTCCATTAATATTTGACCTCTAATTACGTTTTTAAGAGGTGGCTCTATTGAAAAACAGTTATACCATGAAGATGTGTGCAGAAGCTAAAACCAAAGCAATTTAGTTTGGGTTTTTTTTTCCCTCTGCAGCCCTTTCAGGAATCTTTGCTTGAATGAGCAGGTCTGCTTCTACCAGAAGGCCAGAGGCGCTAAGGCATGCACCACCGCTCAGGTCCCGGGGCTCGAGAACCTGACAGGGCTGTTGTAGTTATATCTGCTACAAGGGTCGCAACTAAAAAGCAAGCAACTGCTTCCCTGGCTTGCGTGTGGAGGCGCTGGAAGGATTTGGTTGCGAAGTGGTAGCTGTGGGGTGGAACAGCCACAGCAGGCTCCTCTCCGCCTGCACACCGCACCCCGCAGCTTTCCGACCAGTGGGACCAGGAGCTGCTCCGAGGCATCCAGCACCTGCCTGTTGTGCAATGCTTCTTACTCAGGCAAGAGGGGGAGAGGGCCCTCCCTCCACGGATCCCCGAGAGCATAAATACAAACCGTAGCTATGGAGCAAGCATTTAGTGCTGGAATCATGAATGAATTTACTTGGCCTTGCACTTCCCGCTGCGGCAATCGGCAGCCATTAGCTATCTGTGACAGCTGCCAAATTCAGTGACCTTCTGGACAGCAGAGAGCCAGGCAGGGCCCTCCTGGGGCTGGCAGGGTTTGTAGTTCTCTCTCCAGGATCCCACTACCTGCCCCAAGCTGAGAATACCCTGAGTTTCTTTTCTGTTTGTAACCTCTTTCCTCAAAACTCCCCAGTCTCCAAGCTGTCCAGATGCACTGATGTCATCCAGTGGGTCTTGCATAACTTCCCTCTTGAAAAAAAACACTAAAAGTGCTGCAGTAGCAGTTCCTATGGAAATTTATTATTTTAATAAGATCTTCTGAAGCACTCAAAACCGAACTAACAGCTGTTCAGAGACCAGTTGTTTCCCCTGAATTCATTGAATTTCTAGGTGAGCATGGACATTTGGGATATAAATTTGAACACTTCTAAAACTGAAGCTCAGAAAACATCCAAACCAGAAACAATATCTTGATGATGTTGAAAACTGAATTTAGCATTCCGGTCCCTGTTTTCTTTTCCCTCTGGACAGGACAGAAAAGATCATTGGTTTATTGCTCTGCTACTAATGGCACCAAATAGCTTTAGCTGTAACATAAGGAAATCTCTTTTGTTAGCTTTAGGTACAAATCACGGGGGTACACCAGAGCTTGCATTAAGAAACCACACAACCCCATTCTCTCCTGTGCCTCTTGTACAGCCTCTGTAGACTTCACTGTGCTGCTTTTGACTTACACCAGCATAGAAGAAAAGGAAACCAGTTCCAGCAGGGCAGAGATGACTGCGGGGCTATAGCAGGAGTCTGTAAAGCCCTGAGT
>Ga0181612_182492_pt1 | contig 11778 bp, 2 predicted proteins | sample HoacroProtozoa21_FD_119630 | JGI IMG/M metagenome (GOLD analysis project Ga0181612, IMG submission 119630) | Hoatzin crop microbial communities from Cojedes, Venezuel. Combined Assembly of Gp0051906, Gp0051904, Gp0051908 | reverse complement strand
ATGTTGGATGGATCAAGAAACAACTTTCCGATACAGGAGTTCACAAAGCAGGGATATGCAATTCATGGCACAGGCTTCTGTGCTCAGCTTTGCTACCGCTGACCTGATCTATCACTGCACCACAGCAACTCTCAGTAGAAAGCTCAGCTTTGCAAGAAACTGAGACCCGTGTCTCCCCTCTGTCTTCATGTGCCCTCTGGGCTACGCAGCTGTGAAATATATTGCCATGGACTACCTCCTGTCTGCTGTGCTTTCAGGTCTGTTACGCTCAAAACAGAGCTTCCTCATAGCAGGGGAGAAAAAAAACATCTATGCTATGGAGCGGATGCACGGTACAAGGACAGAGCGCTGCCCATCTCACGTCAGCTCCAGCTCCTGGACCAGCACACACGTGTTCGCACAGCGCTGCACCTGAACTCTCTGGGGCTGGGGAAATGAGCTCAGCTGTAATGTGGAATTAGCATGGTGACACAGCTTTCTGTATTCGTTTTTCTCCCCTTAGAGCCCCATGAGAGTATCAGTACGCTGTACACTGTGAATATAATACCTAAGATTAGCATTATATCAGACAAGAAAAGAAGGGTATTTACATCACAGACTGCTGCACAATGTCGACATGCTTCCTGCAGCTTAGGTTACGCAGGTTTAGCAGGACAATTCTGTTAGGGATGGAGAAGGGACAACCTGACCAACATGAGACTGTAAAGCGCAGCCGGGTGTCTGGAAGCTGAAAAAAAAGTTTTTATTATCAACAGGCCTTTAAAACACTTTTGGTTGTCTAGTTTTCTGCAATAAGGGCGTTTTAAAATCTCTTTCACAAAAGAAGGTCTAATAGCATGACTCTTTTCACCACACTTTTGTGATTTGACAAGGGAATGCCTTTGGGCTTCAAAAGCACCCTTTCCCTCATCAAATTCTGCTCAGCTTTTCCTGAGATATTATGTGTTAAAATTGCCATTTCCATTCAGTGTTTTGTGTGCCTCCAGAAAATACTGGCGTCCTGCCAGAACAGTAATTAGCACGACTATCCTAAGGCACACGGGAGACGCCACACAGGCAGCAGCAAAAGGACTGCCTGGGGAGCACCTGGGAGCTGCAGCACGCTGGGAACCAGAAGTGAGAGGGGCAAGGGACCTGCATGGCTGCCCCCTCCCCTAAAGGAGAGGTACATCGCTGCACCGCTGTTCTCCCCAAATTCTAAAGCAATGAGAGACTAAAAGGGAGGACAGAGTTTCCCAGTCACCTTCAGCTTCTGCAACGCAGATTCTGATCATCACACCTCACCTGGAAATACCAGATGGGCCACAATGCATTTCTGGCAGATGAGACAGAAGACAAAAATGTCCCGTCACTCAGGACCCAGCTGACCATCCATAATAAGAAGCACAAAGACTGCATCTGGTGTCAGCTTAGCCTAACTCGAACGTCAGCAGTCTCTGCAGCAATGAAACAGGCTCAGGTGAAGCACTGATGATGAAGCACACTGAGATTCAGCAGCACTCAGAGAAAACTGGTCTTCCATTTAAAGCATTTGCAACAAAAAAGGTACTTGGGTACTACATTACTGACCACCACATAGTTTGTCAACCAACGCGCTTGGAGGTTAGGAAACACTACTGACAACCTACAGCATCAGTTCAACCCATATGCTCATTCTGATGTAGTTTTATATTATAAAATTTTTAATTAATCATTAAATGCTATATCTTAATTAATTATTACAAGATACTTTTTGTTTTTCCTCAGGAGTCCTGTCTACTTCAGAGCACAAGATAGATATAGTTTACACTGTGCTGGCAACTTGTAATCTTCCAGAGCCTGATTTTGCACATTAAATACTGTCCTTTTACTGTGGAGAGTTTGGGGGAACCTGGAATGTCAATAAAGTGAAATCTGTGTAATACGACCAAATTACTACCCTAGGGACTGTGTCATCCAATTTATGCTATAGCCTGCTGTTCGTGGTCTTCCCAGTGCCATCCAGTTCCGTCAATCTGTTTGCTGCATCCACCTATTCTCTCTCACAAGCTAATTAGTTTGTTTGCTGTTCAGGAGACCATTTTTATGTTAGGCATTCATATACCACATTGCACAGTGAAACCTTGTTCATTGATTAGAGCACTACTGGTACTACTAAAATAATTATGATACCACCCACATCAGAGGTAGCACACCAACACAGTACTTAAAAGACCACCTGGAAGTGCTGAGGTGTGCAAAAGTAATGGGGAAAATAACTAAACAAGTTCTTTCAAACCCTTAATAAAAAATGTTTCTTTTGTGAGTGGGTTGCATTCTTTAAATGCATAGTTTTGTCCACCCTGCTTTATTCACCCTTCAGCTAAATATATAGTGTGACAAAAAAACGGACAGAGCAAATAAGAAAATACTCCCCACCACAAGCAATGTATTAATAGGTAGCTAAACCTCCAAACACGCCTCTGTCTGAGACTAACTCAGGACCATGGTTTTACAACTAATTAGCAAGGTAACCTTTTTCCCCTTCCCTTAGGAAATCTGCTGTGGCCAATCCAAAATTCAAATCTAGGCATCCTGCCAGTCATTACAGGACTAACTCCCACAACAGCCCAGAGAGATTTAGCCATATTCAGTGCGCAACTCAATCTATGTTTATAGCTAAAGCACAAGGTGTGATTTGTTGCACGGAAGCTTTCCCTTCATACTGGCCATTCTTAAGAGCTTACAAGATCTCACTAAAAATAGCAAGCTAGCAACAACTGTCATAAACCACGTAAAACTAAACACAGTAACACAGGTTTACTCATTTACGAACTTTCCAGATAAAACAGCATCAACTTTTAATTACCCACACACAGACAAACAACAGGAACAGGCATTGTCACATTATTTTGCGACAACACAGCCCAGAAGCAAAGCCTGCAGGACAAACTTGGCCAGTCGCTGTGGCAGCACCTGCACAGCAGGGCAGGGGCACTCCATGACATGGCCCACCATCATCGTCTCTGGTTCTACCTCCCGGCTGCTTCCCAGCCGCGCGCCGGGACAGCTGGTGTGTGCACCGTCTTCCCACACACCCAGGATTTCCCCACAAAGAGAACCCACAGGCGAGGGGCGACACTGAGAACTCGCGTGCCCACCAGTGCAGAAGCCAGGCAAAACACGGGCCGGTAGACCCCCATAGACCTCCACGCTGAGAGAGGCTGGAGCTCCATGTCCGTGCTAGTGCAAACTGTGTCCCCACAACACGACTGCTGCTGGTGCGAGAGCAGGCAAACGGGGGGAGTGGGATGAACGCCTTTCTAATCCCCGGGAAAAATCAAGAAGCACGGTGGCTTCCTGACCTTGGGCTGGCCAGAGAACAAAGACAAAGGCTAACATTAAATTTACACCACTAGAGCATCATGTGAGAGAAAAAGGCTGCATTTGTATTTGGAGAGGCTGAGTCAATGCGTTTATGGCCTACAGCTCATGCACACTACCATAAGACAAAATGCACTGGTATCACACAATAAAATCATCTTGTCTGTTAGTAGAATGCATCCTAAAACGTGCCTTTATGTGTTAAGCCTTCACAGAAGAGAGGTAATCTTCTCTTATTTTCATAATGCCATATACACCATTAAATACACAGTGTGCATGCCCCTAGAAACACTGCCAGTAACAGCCATTTCTATGTCATTTGCCTCTACAGGAAAAAGGGAAACACTTTTGAGAGCAAAAAATACCTACCTGCTCTTCATTCACACCCCCATTTCCTCAGGAAATCAAAAAAAGTGTTTTTAACGGCCTACCTTTAGTTCACAGCTGAATCTGACTTTCATCTCCATGGAATGAAACTTGGTTTGAAGCTTATCAAGGAACTGAATTAGTAAATGTCTGGACTATGGCACAGAAATGAACATGTACTGAGCAGGGCAGTCTGCAGGTCTCAGCAGCAATCAATAACCTTCTGCTAACACTATTCTGACTTTAGGCTCTACATGTTCAACTTCTGCTAAACAGAAAAAATTGGCAAATATTTAGCCAATTCAGTAACTTATTATTATTTTTAAATGAAACGTGACACCTCTTGAGGTCAGGTTCTAGCACAGTACTCTCAGCACAGAACAGTGATTTTAAACGCATAACTCCTCGACTTGATTTAACCACAGGCCAGGCATTACTCCCTTTATAAAATTAAGGTAATACAAAGACCACTCTATGAATACAGCGCTGGTCCCACCTGCTAAGCATCCCCTGCTCCTCGCCTCTAACGGCAGTAGCCCTGCGCAGGCCGTTTTGGGAGGGGACTCCGGACAGCGCTGCCCCAGGCCACTGCCTGCTTCGGCTGAAGCATCTCAGCCTGGTTTAGATTTTCTTGCCTGTTTAGGACTGTAATCTCCTGGTGGAAAAGGCTCTCAGATGTCTGGTGTGAGTCCCTGTCAAGCAGGCTCAAGAGAGCATGGGCTCAAGGACACAGAGATGCTTCAAGCGGAATGAAAATGTCATTGCCAACACCCTGACTCCTGGGGGCTCTGCCAGCGAACCAGCAGCCACCACACCAACCATACGGCACACTGAAACAGGCGTTCAGCAAGTGGTCCAGGTGAAGCAGCCTGTGGCACGTTCACGGGCATCGCTTCCCAGGCACTGCAGGGCCACGCAAAACCGACCAGCACAGTACACCAAGCACTGGCTTCAGGGGACAGTCTTAAAAGGGAAAAAATATTAATCCTACTTTCATACAATAATTTTGCACTCTTTATATGTTCTTCATTTAGTTTTCAACACCATTTAGCATTTGATTCTGTTACTAAGATATTCATGGCTATTCCTAGACTTCAATGCAAACAAAGCTGAGCCAGGAAACAGTGAAAGTTCGTGAGAGTATGACAATCTAATGCTCTACGGGCAAATGGCACAAACAGTAAATTTTACATATGGCATATCCAATCTGCTGTGTCTTTTACTCACCGTTTGATGACTTCGGTCACAGTAGCGCAGTCCAAAGTAATCTATCTCCACTAGGTTTAAGTGACGAAATACGTAGCCCAGGACAACCGACCCTTTCGTTGACTTCTGTGGGAAAGAATTTACAGAGCCTTTTCATAAAGACGCTCTGCCTTTGTCAGCTATGTGCGCTGGCATTCATGCATTCAGTTAGCTTTGTCTAAAAAAAAAAAAAAAGCAGGCAGTTCCCGCTGCCTTTAACAAAAATTTCAGCTGTACAGAAGAAAATATTTTGTTCTCATACATGTTTAATCAATCTTTCTGTAAATACTATTAGGTAGCTGGCAGGTCAATAGTTACAAAATACAAAACAAACAAAAAACCAACGCTCAAGTGTACCTGTGTAAGAATGATCCTGGTGAACCTAGCATTTTTCCAGAAATTTTCTGTTCCCTGATCAAAATTCTAATCCCTATGACGTATTTTAATTCTAAAATCATGCTCTTCCTTTCAGTATGCGCCTGTCACTCACACTCTGACAACAAAGATCAGGAGGCGAAACTTTGCCTTTAAGATCTAAATTATACATCATTAGCTGCTCTGTTACTACTCTTTGTGAAGGAGGTTAGGTTTCATTTGTTTTCTTTTAAAATATTTTTGATAGTAGGATTGGGAGCAATCCAACACCCTGAACTGAAATAATCCCGTTGTTCTCTTGAACAGTATTTCATCAAGGGTCTACACCAGTATTTGCAAACAATGTTGGGGACGATATTGCAAACAACATTGTACTGTTGAGAATGCATTATAAAAAGCTCACTTCCACCTGAATGCCTCTTATTTGTCGGTTCGCCTGGCAGCCAACAGCACACACACTAGGAAGACTGAGAATAATTACACACAATGATCCCCCCTCAGAATCTATTATAGTCTTTGACTATTACAGTCCTAAATTCCACAAGAATATATGGACATAACTCATAATTAGGTTTTTGTTAACTGCTTGATATTGTATAAACTGCTAAATTGCAGTAAAATCACTGGAGAGAAAAGAAACAGGAAGAAGAAGCTGTGGGATATCGTTTGTGCTATTTCACTTTTTAGCCTACGAATAAATAAATTAAAAATTAAAATGGCAGTTACTATTGATTAAAAAATCGTTTAATTTAGCTTTGCTTGTGAAGTACCAACCACGTAACAACAGTGAAGATGCATCCATGTTTTTCAGCAGGTGCATTTGGTCAGGATTCGTATCTAGTCACACAGGCTGGGCCAATACAACAATTTCAGATGGCCACTCACACTCTAAGCAAGCCATGGCAAGCTAAACTTCCCTGGCAGGCTGGGAATTTGTATCCATGCTATTCATCAGATTTACTATATATTTGCTTAAACCAGGAGACGCTCTTGAAAGGTTCTCAGTGTGCAACAGTCTAAGGCCATCATACACATTGTTTACACTAAGCAACTGTAATTACTTATTACCCCAGCACGTACAGTGAGACTTCATGATCAGCCACAAAACAGAAAACAATTTGGGGGAATACACGATTAAGGTAAGCAGAAATTCACTAAATCTCATTTTAGCTTTGGATAAAGCAGAGCAATACAGTGATTTTATCATCAGATTCAACAACCAGAAAGTGAACTTGGGTTGTAAGAACAATGCGAGACAAGAACGAGCCCCTCTTAGCTGTCGAGTGACCTTCAGGAGCACTACCGCAGAATGAGAGAAGAAAAATAAAACACACCTTTTTTTTTTTTTTTAATGCAGGTTAATTAGAGAGCAAGGATTCAAGACTGAAGCAGTAACTTTCCTGACTCATTTTACCTTTATATCAGTTGTTTTTCAAAGAAGCAGAGATGTCCCACTAAAAAGCACGTAGTTATCGTCATCATTCATACGTCATGTAAGGCAAATTACCTTCAGCACTGAAAGGTGAGGTAACCTTCATCATTTAAACAGTACAACAATGTTGTGGGAACCTAGGATGGGACAGGTAACCCTAGAAATAGACACGGGAAAAGCTCAAAATAAACAAGCAGCCCTGACCTGCACGGATGAATAACAGTGACACTTCCAACTGGGTACTAAATGGTAAAAGAATATTATAGACAGAAGGAACTCCACCATCAGCTGCTCAGAGCCAGAGGGTTTTCACACAGTTAACCAAAGGGCGGTTACTAAACCCTTCCAGAAGGCATAAAAAGGGCTGCCTGCACCATGGATTGGCTTATGGGGACACGGAGTGGTGCCCACCAAAGGCACACTGAGCTTCTGTGACTGTGAAGCTCAAACCCGTTTGCTTTCAACGAGCTTGCCACTCGTTGTCTGACCAGTAAAGTTATTCACAGTGTCGGTTAGTTTTATTAGCCAAACTAAGAAAAAGTAATCCAGTGGCAAAAGACGAAGCTGTCAATTTTCCATTCAGGCATCTTACGATAGTAACGTACACTCCTGGGCGTAAGCAAAGATACTAACATAACAAAGAGGCTTAAGTCTTCTAGGAGTTTAACTTGCGTAACTCTGCGCCAGTTTAGGATTCAGCTAGCCTTCTCAGCTGGAAGCAGTCTCCTTCAGTCAGCTGAGGACCGCCACATGCTCTACGTAAAGAGTCTTCGGGACAGTTTTCCTCCCATGGAGGCTAAAGCTAGTGTGTTATCTCCAAGAAACATGCACGTTTCACACCTGGTTTGGCTGAAATTTGAGACTCCTTCCCTTTCAGAGATAAATGGTAACAATGCGTAAAAAGCTTTTTAACTGCTTTTTACTTTTATTGCTAGGCTGAGAGAAAACATAAATGCCTGTTTATTTATTCTCTTGACACAGCTCTGTTAACGCTTCCATCGTTGCAGGTCCTGCAGAAACGGGTGGTCCAGCTGCGGGGAAATGCTGAGAAAAACCATCCAGCTTGCAACGGCTTGGGGTTCTCCAGCTCTACAGCAGCAAGGTGCTCAATATCCTCAGCCAAAGGTCATCCTCAGCCAAAACAGACTGTGTGCAGCAGGCTCCGTAGCCCTCCTCGCCAATCCCTTTCACGTCCTTCAACAATGCCTGCACAGACACAGGGCAGTGCTTTGCAAGGGAACTGCCAGGCTGAGAGTCAGCAGGTATCCCCACACACCTCTAACCTCACCTTCCTTAACCTCATATTTTCCCATCATTGAGAAGCAACTCTTCAGGTAAAACACTGGCCCTTGCTGAAACCACTGCAACTTCATTTTCAATTAAAGTTCTCATTTTAAGCCACATGATTTCAAGGTTTCACGCAAGTAAATGGTGCCTTCAAGTGCAGTTAAGAAAGCCATTTTACAGATGAATCCCTAACTGGCTACTTCTCAGTCCTGAAATACATTTTTTACTGCATTTGAAGAAAGTTTTGCAAACTAAGAAAAAACATCTTATTTCCCCTGATAAAATTACAGCAAAATTCAGCAAAACGGCAAACTAAAATTATCAAAGGTGTTAACAAGATTTCACTCACACTGTAGTGATGCAGATATCAAGATTTCACTCACACTGCACTTCAAAAATTACATGATCTGCCTTGCATTAAGCTCAGACTTGCTAGAGGCTTGCATTCTTAGGGGTAAACCCAAGTACATTTGAAAATATCATCAGCAATGCTTTCAAGAGAGAACAAAGAATTGTTCAAATGAGTCATAACATCTTGCTTTACATGTTAGCACCATAGCTTCACAAACCAGAAAGTCAGGTTTCCACTGGCTAAAGAAAAGGACAGCCAGAAAATTCAGGAGAGATCTGATTTAACTATATTTTTTTAATCAAAAAGATACCATTCTTTTAAAAATGGTACACACAGTACTATATTTTAATGTATTCACACTACTGTATATTTAGTCACCAGGAATTCTTATCTTCCACACTGCTCATTGCTTTTCAGCTCCAGTGGGGTTTCTCTAGTTCAATTTTTTAAAATTTTCTCTTTTGCATTGTACACAGCAGTGCAGGCCAAATCAGATCCATGATCGATGTTAACTGAACTTAAAGACAAAGCAAGGCATGCAGCAATGTCTACCTCAGTAGGACCCTAGTCCCTCTCTTCAAATAAATGTGGTGTAGGTAGGGAAGCCTCTTTTTTGTTAAAAACAAAATAAAAAACACATCACCTGTTTTAGTTCAAGCACCCATCACGAAACCTTTCTCCTGAAAGCAATTCAATTCACAGATTCTATCTCTCACAACCTCACAAATGTTAAGGAACATGCATATGAATTCATGAGCTTTCGCTCAAAAAAAAAGGGCTTAAAACTTTGGTTGAACATAACCTTTCCCTTTTGAGATGCTCCCCCCCAACCATTTTTAGAGTCTATTGGAAAGTCAGACTTGATGATGAATTAGTTATACTGCTTATAGACAGGCAAGAGATAACAACACAGAACAAGAGCAGAAGGTTTCTAATACTGAACAAGGGCGTTTATATTAGTGTAGGGAAAAACAAGGAGGATGTTATGCGATGGACCATGGGCACCAGCACGTTCCCCGCTGGCACCCAGGGATGGGCAGTGAGCAAGCACAGCTCTTGACACCTGTGTCAGCACCATCCCATGCCCACTTTTCCCCCAAAACTCAAAAAGACCAGACAGCACTGCAGTTTTCCACCACCTTCCATCTATAAAAGCAGCACGGTACAGGCTCTAAAACCAAAGTTCTTGGTGGTCTTTACCAACACAGAGTAAGCACCGCTTTTCCTCAAGGCAGTCAACCAGCCAGGCCTCAATTTCAACACTGCATGTTCAAGCAGAAAAAATCTTTACATTAACATGCTAAATATTTACCAATATTCACGTAGATAAAACAGCTTGACCTTAGTTTGCAGAATGCATGTCCAAACAGAGAAGAATTTACATTAGTGTTAATTTATATGTGCAGACATTCCCCAACACAATCACATAACAGAAGTAAATACTTTCAGGAACTATTAACACATGCAAATATAACAACACATTATGCACACTACGCCTTAAGTATACATCATCAAAATGTACCATCCAACCTCTACTGATCCATCCCTCCCTCTCTCCTCTTCTTTCACTCACAGCAGACACGCCAACCTGTTTTCAGAGTCTGTTTCCTGAGAACTCGACATGAATTTATGGACACATGCACAGACCTCTCCATCTCTGTTCCCAAGAACTCAACACAGCGTCTGATCTGCTTGCTGGATGCAACCTACGGCACTGACTTCTAAGTGCTGTATGTTAAGATGCCTGTAGACTCGTTTGGTTTTCACTAACGGTCAATCTAATGCACTCCAGTTAGAAAATGCTGTTCTAGAAAAATGTCTGAAGATGCATTTTATTTGGCTGGTTTTGCAATTAGTGTATCTGTCCTGAATTTATAAATACCTCTAAAAATCCACCTAGGGGCCAACTCCTTAAGAGAAGGGAAGAGTCCCAGGAGCAGGGTCTCCAGTTACTTAAACTTCTCCCCTTGTAACTACTGGCTAGAGGACACTTAGAGGCTTTGTCACTGATAGATGTAAACTGATCTACTTGACTCTGAGAAAGGACATATAACAGAAAAAACTTAAAAAGGAATATTTAACAAAATATTTGGCTTACGGGACACTACTTCAGTTCAGTGAGCTCCTTTTTTGGGGTCAGATATAAGCAACTGTATTTACTTGGTATACTAATACAATTTGTACATGCACACACATCATGAGAAATGCTCCAAGTAGGAATCAAACACCAGTGAAGACAACAAAGGGCAATGAGAGTGAACAAATAAGTAATGGAAAGACAACTAAATTTTAGAAATGTAATTAAATACTACTGCTTTAAAATTGATGTCTCATCAGCTATGAACGATATTTTGTAAGATGGCAGCAGTTCTGCGTAGATGGATTCTGGCCATAAAAATCTGTTCACTGATCTATCCCCTAATACTAACATTATCCAGTTCATTAACATCTGTGCTTACCATACGACAAACGCGTTAAGGTACCAATAATAACACATTTCAACTTTTCACAGAAAAGAGCTCTTCTGAATAATTGAATACCAATGATCATTTCCATCATTTGAATTCACTTTGAATAGTTCCTACATCAAAGAAAGAAACTATTATAATAATAATGAAATTCAAAAATATAGCATACAACCACTCCTTTGGAATGGTTAAGATATTGGTTACTATCATTTTTCTGCTTTTCAGGAAATACTCTTCAAACATAGCTGTGTGACCCGGTGTACCACCTTGGCAGTCAGGATCTCTGCGCATCCTGATGAGGGATGCTCCAGAAACAGACCACCAGCACCTGGCGAGGCAGAAGACAAGTACATGCAAATTTGTAAAGCACACACTTCTCATGCACTCTTACAGATTTATTTTAAATAATTCCCCGTGAATATGGAAGACACATCCCTTTGGACCCACCAAAGGCTGCGAAGCCGCGAGACAGGAGGAGGCCCTTGTCTCTCGGAAGCTGCGAGCAGCTCGGTGGCTGAGCAGGCTCTCTCATGGGTGCGTGGTGGAAGGCGAGAGCTCATGCCCCAGCCCCGGGCTGCCCGGCAGGCTGGGAAGGGGCAGCTCGAGACGCCGGCTGCTCTGCAGGAAGCCCATGGCAGGCAGGCTGCCTGCAGCCCCACTCTGCCCACCCGGGAACAGCACCTGCACGGGGAGCCCGTGGGGGCTACTTCACCCGAACATCATCCTCCTGCACCGTGCCACAGAACCCCGCGGGCAGGTCCCGCCAGCAGTGAAGGCAGCGGGGCTCTGCGGCCACGCTTCCCCAAAGGACAGCGCGCAAAAGCACTCCTGCTCCCAACCCGGGGAACACGTGAAACCTTGCAGGTGGAGAGGCGGTGGGCTTTGGTCGTTTCCGCAGGGCAAAGCTCAGT
>Ga0181612_181275_pt1 | contig 11778 bp, 7 predicted proteins | sample HoacroProtozoa21_FD_119630 | JGI IMG/M metagenome (GOLD analysis project Ga0181612, IMG submission 119630) | Hoatzin crop microbial communities from Cojedes, Venezuel. Combined Assembly of Gp0051906, Gp0051904, Gp0051908 | reverse complement strand
GAGGCCAGTAGAGGGTGTCTTGCAACATTTTTGCTGATTCTTTGGGAGCCATCCCAGTCGATGTTGGGAATGTACTAGTATCATTACCAGCTCATAAGAAAGAGTCTTCACCAAAACAACCATATTGGTATCATAACCTTGTGTATGTCCAGTCAGTCCCACGGAGTGTGAAGAAAGAAATTGGTTTGTCTTGAATACTTGTGTATCAGAATTAATCATACTATTAGCACTCAATTTCTGTTTCAGTTTTTCTCCGATCTTGCTTAAATTGTTTATTACAAATTTAGATTAACTTGTCTGAATCAGAAAAAGAAAAATGAGAAACACCTTTAGAAAAGCTTAAAACAACCCTCACCACTGGCATTTGTAATAGTGTGCTATTCAAATAGCTGCTGGCTAGGAAGGGAAAGGGAAGTGTGCCAAGATAAGGTGACAAGGGAGACCAGCAGCAAGAAAGTAAGATTTGCTGTTTGCAGATTTGACTGGTTGATTTGACCAGAAAAATAATTAGTTATCTCCTAGCCCCGAAGGAGATGGTATTGCAGCATCATGCATCACAAACACTGCTTTTGGAAACCAGTATCTCAGAAGCAACAACATGTGACTATCGGAACTTCCATGAGTTTGAAGCAGTTCTGCATTCTCCCTTTATCTATGATACTTTTCACCACAATTACTTCTATCTTTCCCCCCTAATTAGTGAATAGGTGGGTAGACAGATTATATTGATTTAAATAATGTCCTAATCTTAACTCTGTTAACATGGTCATTAAAATGATGTATAATATCACAAGTTCAGGTTTGTAGTTTTGCCCAATCACATGCAAGAGGGGAACTTAACAACTGTGCATGGTTTACTATGCTGAGCATGTGAATAAAGTGATAAACATGCCATAAATTTAGTGTGGATGTTTACATGTTTACATCTATATGGTGATTTTTCTGGTTCAAGTTATGATCACTGCACAGGACTGTGATTTCAATGTTTTGCTTTGCCAAATTCCAGAAAGGAACTATTTTATAAGTAAAGTGATTTACTGAAGTTAATGTCAGTTCCTCTTTGTGGCCAGACTGAAAACAGTATTTATACAGACAAGAAAAAGAATACATTTGGTTGACAAGATAGAGCAGTATTTGCCATCAGACTATTGCGAGCAAGAAGAAAACCCCAACAAAATAAAATATTAATTTTTATTGAGTGGTAATTAAAATAGCTTTTTTGCATGCTTTCTGCTTTCTGAGGTAGTTGAGCAGAGAATCTTGTTTTCCTGGAGTCATTCAAGCATAGAGTAAGCAAAGCTCCAAGGAGATGAAATCTCTCATTTTGGCAGATGTTTTAGCAAACAGCATTCCTGATGAAACTTCTGGAGGACTTTTTCAGTCTAACACAACGACTAACTACCTCATGTGTTTACATTCTTCTTTTCTTAAATATTTCTGCCATCATGCAAACCCCAGGCTTAGTTGTACTGAACAAATTTGGTGTCTGTAGACAATAATACATTGAAGTTGGTGCCATACCATTATTTTTTCAGTAGTTTTGCAATATCATCACAAAGTTAAAGGTCCACAACAGCTGGAATTTCTTGTAATATTGTGTTCCAAATAAATAATGTTGATGTACCCTGATGTTTTGAACGTATCAGAGATTTTCAGGATTTTCGTGACTTTTAGTATTGAAAAATTGTTCAGGTTGCATGTAGAACCAAATCTACATGCTTTCTTGATGTTCTGTCCCAATTTTAGGAAGCAAGCTTCTTTCATCTTCATCTTGTTGTGTAAATAGTATTATGAATTACCTGAGAGACATGCTTTTATCTAAACCTTTTGGAAGTGCTTGAACATATAAGCAGACTTTTCCTGTTATAGCTTGAATAAAGAAAAAACCTACATTTGACTACAAAGCACATCTGTGCTTTGCATTCTGCGTGGAGTATGAAGCTCAGCGTACCTATGTGTCATAAAATCAAAATCAAGTGACGATGAAGTTGGGGTTAGAGGATCAGCAATATTTTCTTCTCTTTTTTTTTATATTCTTGCACAGTTCCAAACACAATGGTTTTCTAGTCCAAGTGTGGGGTCCCCAGATGCTAGCATAATAAATAAAAGAGAAAACCTGTTATTATTCCCATAGATCATTCCTCTCTAATGCTGCCCTCAAATATTATTTTAACTTTATGCTTTCTGTAAAGAATGCTTGATATTTAGGATGTTCCATTTAGAAAAAAAACCAAACAATGAATCTATCCTATTATTTCTGAAGAACAATCTGTATAACATACATGCAAGCTAGGACCCATGGGAAGTAAGCATTGTGGCACATCCTGCTTTCTGTTATGTACCACCATATGTCTGATATACATTAATGTTGTAAAATAAATTGCTCTGATAAGCTCCATAGTTATTTAATTACAGTATTTTCTTCAGTGTAAGTTGAGACAGATAAATGTTGTACAGAAATAGTTCTGCACATCATTTTTTGCACTTTCTTTTCCCGATTTATGCCCAATTTTCTTTTATACAAGAGTGGCACTGTTTTCAGGGAAGAATATTTAGCATGAATCTCAGCAAGTGGACTTATACAGTGAGTTAATGAATTTTTAAACACTATAAACAACAATGATTGTATTAAATGAGCTGTTTATTTTCCAAGTCGTTCAATATGAATGTGGAGTAACTATTGTGGAAGAAACCAGATTCTTATGATGTAGCTGTATGTTAGATAAACAAAAGCACTCTTTATAAAAACCACTGTCCACCCCTTTTGTTGCTTCTGCCTTGCTGTCTTGAACTTTTTTCCCCCCCATATTATGTAGGTTTGCCTGACTTAAGTCAAATATTTACTGTAAAAATACTCCTGGATGCTTTTGATGACTCATCTGTATTACCAGCTTAGTGGATGGCATTCTTCTTTCTGTGTAGATACTGACCTAAAGTCTCACTGGGGTATTGTGGAGTACTGCTCTTCTCTTACAAATGCCTCTCTTCTTGATGTTCCTCACAAAAATTACTACTTTTTATCATATATTGTCTTCCTATCTGCACATAGGAATGCTAGTCATAATCCGTGTGTCAGGTAGTATACAAATCCAGAACAAAAAGCAGTTTGCAGTCTATGCACAGGACAGGAGAAAGGATGCTTAAAATGGGTGAGCATAAACACACAATGAGATATTGGTTAGCATGTTTGAAAGTGATCTTAGCTGTAAATCCAACTTTCAGCAAGTGACTTGAAGGAGGAGAAAGAAAGTATTTGCAAATGCTTAGTGAAAATTCTGTATGAATTTGGCATGGAACAAAGTGAAAATGTTGTTAGAAAATTGATTAAATGGACAGTGGATTCTTATCTCATGGAACAAATGAAGGTGAGAGTTATCATTTGCAAACTGACTGAGAGCTGTTAGTTTAGGAATGGGCTGGAGGTTGAAAGGGAAGTGTATCCCAAGCTTGAGGTGTTAGAAAAATACAAGAACGAAGAAGGATAGTCAGCGGTCAGTGTGACACTGGTAGTGTTCAAGCAAGACATAATTGGTCTGGATTTTACTTTTGTTTGTAGGCAATGCTACAAACTGGTGTAGGGTGAGACAACATGCAGTTTCAGTTGTATTTGTGATGGACTGAATGTCAAGAGTTTGCAAACACTACAGAAACCACTTAACCAAAGATGTTGCTTCCAGAAGCAGACTGCAGGTAATATTTCTGGAAAAAAACCCTGTCCTGTGGGTAACTACTTTAAATAAATATTTGTATTTATTTGAAGACATTTCTATGGGACTTGGTTCAGTCATCTGTAGAATAATGTATGAAAGCTTGGACCAGAGCTGTCCCAACTTTTTGATGTAGCAGTTGTTACGTTAAGCAGAAAAGTGGATATAAAACACATATTTAATTTTCTGAAAATGGATCTAAAAAAAATACATCACAGTGCCAGTTGCTGTTGCAGATCTGGGGTTTGCTACTGGAGAAATATTTTAAAACAGCAAAATGTCATTTTGTTGTGTTATATAACTTTGACATCACAAATGGAAATAACATGTAACATATTCTGACTTTAGTATTATGAGATATTTTAACCATGAAAGTTTGAGGAGACCGTATTAGGAGACATATCCCTGAACAGGTTCAAAAAGCCATCACCAGTATCTACACAGACATAATACAGGGGCTGTGATGTTTTCAAGTCTAGACTCGAGGGGTACTGGCAAGGTTCTTAGCTGTCTTTCTGAGTGCGCAGGTGCGTGCTAAAGCAGTGGTCTGCTGCTTGTGTCTGCCTTCTTTGTTCTCCCCTATTCCCTCCGTGTTCATTTTTGACAAATCAGGGGTTTGTTTTATGTTTAGAATTCTTAGCAGTTTTTTAATAAAGGCTGCAACTGCAATCAGTGAGACCAAGCCCAGAGATCAGCTAGGCAGGATTCTGTCAATAGAGACTTTTGTTTTCTCAGCACTGAGGATTTTTTTGAGCTTCACAGACTATGAAGCAAATGTGCTTCCTGCCCTGAAGAAAGGAGTGTGTATCTATAAGTGTATGTATATGCATATGCATATGTGTATTTTGAACTCTAGTCTGAGGGATCTACTCTGAAAACACCTAATACCTAACTTTTTATTTCTGAAAATTTGTATGCTCAGAAAATGAACTCGTGATTATCCTTGATACTTTGCAGTTCACCTGATGCGCTCTCTTCCCTTTCTGTGATCCGCTGAATCCTTTGCATGTTTTTGATTTCCTTCTTGTTGCTCCTCACTGCCCCTACATTTGTAAATCCCACATTCATCGCCTGCCCCGTAGCCTTTGGGAAGGAAGGAATCAGAACTTTGGTTCTTTAAGGAAGATCAGAGATAGGCATGAGGAAGATGAGGGTCAGAGACTGGGTGGGAGGGATGGAGTGAATGAGAGAAGTGGTTGGAGGTAGCTGTGGCAAGAAAACATACATACATACCATGTCAATGGAAGAAAGCTTTTATGTATTGAAACAGTGTTCAGTGAATGATGAGGGAGTTATACTGAGTAAATACATAAAATGAATTCAAGCAGGATAAGCAAGAGCTTCATATGCAAATTCATGTAAGTGTCCATATATAAGAATATAGAGGTTAATTGCAATATTGTAGGTAGACAATATGCAAACACTTGAATTTTTTCCCGAAATTTGGCCTGTATGCTGCTACACTCTGATGGTGTCTGAAGTGATTAATTTATGTTTATTGAGTGCTTTTGGATCGGAAGAGCTGTGTGATAGAACTGGCCATTGGCCATCTCTTCCTGAACTTTCATGAGGCATCAGAAAGTCAGGTATGGGAGAAATGTAATCCAAAGTCATCCTTATTCTAAAAATACTCCTCCAGGGTTTTCTGCATGATGATATTCTAGACAAGATTCTGTGGCAGAGAATGAATTCTGGATTATTTATTAACGGGAGTGGTGGGAGGGCAAGCAGGGCACAGTTTGCCTATTCATGACTTACCCATTGTACATGCCAGTGGTTTTTAATATAATTCTTCACATTTCAGAGTGGTCAAAGAGCATGTAATCATAGGAGTTTGTGTAGGACTGGTATTGTATACAAGCTATGACTGGTCAGCCAAACCCTGCCTTACTGTTTCCAATTCACTCTGAAGCTTATAACCAGTATCCACTTCTACTTCACTGAAGACAATGTTTTGACACCAAACTGAAATACATGGATTTTATGGATTCAGAAATGGCTTTCTGTGGGCATTTATGCAGATGAAGCTTGACTTACACAAATGTTCAGAAAAGGCAGTTGTGAAAGCAATGTGAACTTACATGAAGCAGAATTTAATTTCTAAATAGCACCATTTCTCTGTATTTCAAGCTAAAACACTACAATTTTACATGCCTAAGAGGGAGACAGAGTACTTAGTGCCTGCCTGGAACCAGTCTCTCTGTTGGGAGCAAGAACCCCGTATGAATAATGTAGCCCTGGAGCAAGCTTCCTCTTAGCTGGTGCAGTAGGATGACTCTATAGCAAAATGAACTACTTGCTGATGCACTGGAATGACAAGATATATTAGTGATTTTATGTCAACAGTGTAAAATTCATTGTGTTGATTAGCAAAGGTCATGTTATTATTGCCGTGATTAAATTATGACTTTGCATCTTATCTGGGATTTCACAACAATGAATTAAAAAGGTAGCTATAGTTATGGTCTCATCAGTAGTTTTTCGTATTCATGTATTAAGTGACATAAAAGTTACTAACAGTAGCATTATTTTCCTTTCCAGTATGAATAAATGAACTTTCTGTACCTTCTCTTGCATCCTGAACCCTTACATAGTGAACAGTATCACAGGACCAGATGAAGACCCAGCAGGGGTAAATCTGGTTGTAGCAATGAGAACACTTGGTATTAAAAAAGAGACTTTTGAGTCATGGCTCCAGACCATTTTCAGAGCTTTAAATGCCTTTGTTCCATGAATTGTCTGGGCATTAGAGAACAGGCCTAGCCTGGCCCATCTTCTGACTGTTTTCTGTTTTCAGCAAATCGGTTTTGAAGGCAGATGGCATATCTTCCACCTCACAGTAACTGAAAGCCAGATGGTTAATCCCACATCTCCTGGGATGAGCTCAGGCTGCTCTATTTTCTAACCATTAGGTGAGTTCTCTAACAGCTAGTCATTACACAAATGGTATACAACCTACTGTCACAGCAGATGAAATTAGTTGTATTACTGACTGCAACTAATTTTCCAGGCTTCCCATAGCATGGGTAGAGCTTGGGTTCCCACGTGCTAAACCTGGTTAGCAATGGCCCATCAGGGAAAAGACGTGTGCATATCTCTCTGGAAAAGGCACTCTGAACATGTATTAGTGACTTGAATGGAGCATCTAGGAAACCAGGCAAGCAGAGACAGGCATCCACTAAAGAAAAACTGGTGTGCTTTTGGGAAATTTCTGTTTGGGACTTAGAAATGGGTATTAAGCAATTATGTCTGAACTTCAACAAGACTGAATAAGCTCTTTTTAAGAAGCAACTTTAATAATAACAATGAGCAACTTTAAGAATGATTATGTTTGAGAGTTATTTGAGTATATATAAAAGGTGGCTGGGTAATGAAAAAAATTTGAGAGTAATTCTGATGCTCTTATAGAAGTACAGACAGATAACTCTTTTTAAGTCATTCTGTAGGATAACGGCAGTTTTACTGAACATAGACATGTCATTACTACTTCATACTGAAAGTCTAGTGAGTTGTCTTGTGAGTGATCAAGACTCATGATAGCTGAAATGACAATGCCTGTTCCTTCTAGTGGTGTGAGAGAAGAATTTGGACAAAAGGAATGTGGTGCTACCATCGTAACTGTCATAGCAAAGTCAAGACTCCCTAGAAGAAGTTTCTGTGGGAAACCAAGTCCCTGCTCCTTTAGATTCAGATGAGGGAGTTAGACTCTTGTCTTCGAGGTGGGTACTCTAGCTCAGTGGTCTCCAAAGTAGAGTGTGTGCACACCTCAGGGGTGCTCAAGACAGTCCATTGGGGTGCAGAAAGAAAATATTTTTTGTACCATTAATAAATAAAATAAAAGAAATTTTTAAATATTATTTATTTTACCTTTATCTCATCCTTTTTAATTTCTATTTTTGTGCATGTTTTATAAGATATGTAATATATTATTACAGGAGTAATGTATATAATTTATAAATAAATAGACATGTATTGGGTATATGTGTTCAGAAATGTTTTACTGATAAGGGTGCACAATCAAAACAGTTTGGAGACCACTGCTGTAGTGTATGTGTGATAGCCTTTCTTTTTGGAGTAACAGTTAATTGCAGATATAAGAAAAGTACCACCCACAGAAAACAAGTATCATGAGAAAGAAGGGCTCCTAAGAGTCTGGTACATAGAAAGATCTCCTGCAATTAAAATTGCTTTGGTTGTCTGCATTTCTTTCTGTGTTCCTAGCGTCTCCTTATTAGATATCAGAAGCCTTTCCCAGTAAGTGTCATTCATGCTAATCCCACAGAAACCTTTGATAAATGGGCTCTCCCAAACAATAAAAGTTTCTCTAAAGAATTCCAACAAGCTCTTGCCTGAAGTTCTGTGATTTATTTTATTTTAAAGTATTTATTTACTTAGAAGTCAGTACAATGCATTGCATTGCATAAAAATGATGGGCACTGCACTGGTGAAAATAAATAATATCTGTGAGGCAAAGAAATACATTTATCATTCTTGTGTACATGTGAGCTTACCTTACACTCTCAAAGCTTTGTGGAAGAATATGACTGGATGACTTCTAAAATTAGTGATAGTTGCTGTGCAAACCATAATTTAAAGGATTACGTACATGCACATACTTAGATAGGCTTTGTGTTCTCTGTTCATTTTTTCTTCTGAATGTCCAACAAATAAAAATTTTATGCACTGAGTGGTTGGTGCTGCACTTTAAGTAACGTTAATACATTCAGAAAATGCAGAAATGACATGAAGTGTCAGCAGCTCAGCTTGTCTATGGCATGATGAATATATATGTCATTTTTACAAGAGCAATGTATGTGCAGGAATCTTTGTCTCATGTTTAGAAATACTTCATGCAGATTTGCCTTCGATGTTACTTGTATATCAGGTTTATGAAATAGACTTTTGCCAGTGCAAGCAAGTTGGCTTTGAATATGGGCATGAAAAATCTCAGCTCTAGTATGAACAGAAAAAAACATAATGGATTCTATGTTGTTTGGAGAGGAAGTAAATTTACACTAGCAGGAAAACTCGTTTTGTTTTTGCATCCTGGGCATATGGACAATAGTGTTTTAGTTCAGATCAGGAGTGAACTTTCAAAATGAATCTCCTGACGTGCCCCAGTTGTTTTCTTTAGTTCACACTGTGGGGTGGCCTTAGTACACAATTGCACATTAAATGAAATAGAAACGGGAGGATGAGGTCCAGCTGCAAATGAGCGTTTGGGCAATGGGACTAGATTAAGGCAAATCCAGTATAAAAAAGCCGTGGATATCCAGTCCCTACTACTAACTGTTTTGTTCTGCAGATCTTCTCCTATTTGTCTTAAAGAGTTGCTAATGTGGACGTAGTTTTTGTGTCTCCTTTGGAAGAGGATTGGTTTTCAATGCATCTGTGCCAGTGTAGCTATGATGGTAGCTGTGATGGCACAGGATCTGTAAAACAGAGAAGCCTTCAGCAAGAAAAACCTATCCTAAAACATAATCTAGAGGCATTGCTGCTGTGAAAAGAAGCTGCTTATCACACATTACAGGTCAAGCAGCGAGCCATGTAATGGGTCCTTCAGTACTATCATCAGCCATATCAGAACCTATCTTCTGTTTGCTATTTTCTTAGTGAAAAAATGGTTGAAGGCAGCTTGAAAAGCTCAGGTCATATTCATAATAAAACACAGAGAAGCCAATGGACAGTTTATGCTTAAATGAACACAATGTATTTCTCACTGCTTGGTGGCCAGGTAATGGCAGTTCCAGCCAATTCTGAAAGCAGTCTGATTTCTGTTAAGATTGATCCTGCTGAAGTAGTCTAATAAATGAGATAGTTATCAGAATGTTTTATGGGGTTTCAATTTGTTATATTTTCTTTTCCCTGTACTACAGGGAACAATAGCTTTCTAAATGGGTCATTTTGAAAGTGCTCTCTGTGATAGCAATAGGACATTATAGATTGCCTTCAGTGAGTTTGGTTGCTTTGGGCGCTCAATTCAGAGAAAAAGCACATTTCTTAGCCTTATATCTCATTTGTAACATTCCAGATAGGGGCAGGACCTGTGTGTACTACCAAGTGCTAGGAGCAGTTCCTTTAAGGAGATCGTTTTTAGATTTGCTTATAGATTGAAGAGTTACTTATAGCAACATAAGATCTGACAATAGCAAGCCATTTCTCTTGTTGTCATTAGGAACTTTGGAGGAATTACTCACTATTAATTATATTACATAAAGCATGTGCATTGTATTGAAAGAGATGGGAGTAACGAAGACCAACATGGATTTCATATTTTAACTTCTCCTGTTGCTTAATGTTTCACATGTCATTTAACTCTGTATGCTTCCAGGGATTGAGGAAAACTAATAAGGGCCTACAAATGCTGGCTTGATTTTTGTAGATACAATTTTTTCTTTTCGTTTCAAAAAAGCAGGTTTAATTGTTTGAAAGAAGAGCATATCAGTGAAAAGATCATTTTTCTGTTCTTTATTACTAACTTTTATTGCTTGCACGTCAAAGTGATTTCTGGGTACAGGCTAATGGCTGTCATCTCTGAGGGTGACGGAGCACTGGAACAGGCTACCCCGGGAGGTTGAATATCTGGAGATATTCAAGACCCGCCTGGACGCGGTCCTGTGCAGCCTGCTGTAGGTGACCCTGCTTCGGCAGGGGGGGTGGACTAGATGACCCACAGAGGTCCCTTCCAACCCCTGCCATTCTGTGATTCTGCTTCTGTAAAAATAAGTAGGAATGCACAGCTGATGATCAGGTGAGATTTTTTAAACTAGTTTGTCTGACAAACGAGCTGTAATTTTGAAGCATAACATGTTTTAAAGAAGTATTGCGTTTGTCATGTTATTTGCTGCATGCATCTAGGCACCTGATGAACAGGCAGGGCACCTGCCTCATCAGTCATGAATACAGAGCAAGATCTGCTTTTGAACTACCTCTGTTCTCTGGAACGAAAGATAAGGTCTATGGGGTTTCTTTCTTCTAGGGAACCTGTATTTACAGCTAAGATAGTGCCTCTGCATCTGTGTTAGAACAGATAAAACATTAACAGGACTTCATATTTTGTTATTAAATAGTTATTCTTTAGTCAGGGAACTTGATACAGAGTAGAAGCCCCAAGGCTCCATATCAAATCATTGATATGCTGAGTATGACCTGCCAATACCTAGCATAGGACTGATTTTCTTTGCTTTGATCATTTTAGTGTAACAATGATGTAAACAGGAAAGAAAATATGCTTTTGAACACCAATTGTAGGCAGCTAAAAGCCCTGCTGAAGGCTTTCTTCCTGAACAGGTAAGTGGTATTTTTTTAAAATAATTCTCTTCTTACTAGTCTTGGGCTCACTTGAAGAGTTCACTTCATCTTTATGTCCTGAAGATCTATTCTGGGCTGCAAGAGCCCTGGGCACTCCAGCTGGAAATCATAGTAGGAGTGCCGACATACCCCTTGCCCTGGATGTCGCACTGGGTGCAGTGGACAGACCACGCGCCATGGTCCTCCTGTGTGATGCTTATGGCTGTGTGAGTCACGGCACTGCGTTATTTGAAAGCTCTGGAGTGGAGGACCAGCGCTGATGGTGTTCTTTGCTTTGCATGCTTAGGTCTTGGCAGCTTGTCAGTAATGGGTATTGGTGGCACCTCTCATGAGCGATGTAACTGTCAAGGGCCGGATCCAATTCCTTGGCAGCGCTGCTGTACAGCTGGCAGCACTCGGTGTCTAAAAGCTGCCTTCTTCCCACTGCGTTAGGATACGTGCTCCAGCCGCGGTGAGCGCAGGGTCCCCACGCTGGAGGGACCTGATGCAGGCGAGGGTCGAAACCCTCGGAAGGCTGCAGAGGAGGGAGCTGCGTTCAGTGCGTCTGACCCTGTCCGCAGGAGGGCAGCCGTGCCGGCCAGGGGCCGCTCCTCCGCCCGCTTCCCTCTTGCGACGCCGGCGAGAGCAGCTGCCAGCGCGCCGCAGGGGGGCGCTGTGGGGAGGACGGGCTGCTCGCGGAAGGTTGTCCCTCGGCGGGGGTGGTCGGAGCGGGGGGCGGTGCCAGGAGGGGGGGCGTGGCGCGGTACGCGCGCGCGGTCGG
>Ga0181612_156205_pt1 | contig 11778 bp, 4 predicted proteins | sample HoacroProtozoa21_FD_119630 | JGI IMG/M metagenome (GOLD analysis project Ga0181612, IMG submission 119630) | Hoatzin crop microbial communities from Cojedes, Venezuel. Combined Assembly of Gp0051906, Gp0051904, Gp0051908 | reverse complement strand
CTTATCCTGTCACTATAGGGCCTGGTAAAAAGTCTCTCTCTATCTTTCCCATAAACTCTCTTTAAGTATTGACATCACAATAAGGTCTCCCTGAAGCCTTCTCTTCTCCAGACTAAACCACGCAGTGTGAGTGCTTTAAAGCAGCTGTTTTTGTCTGAGGTGGGCCAACTTTTTCTTACTCCTGTTGGTGCTTTCTGAATCTGTGCTCTCTCTCCCTCCTTCCGCCCAAGAAAAGTTCACTGAAACCAGGTTGTTCCTATTTTTTCTATGGAAACACTGCCATCCACTCACTAGCTCTATTCTTTGCTACACTGCCTGCACAGAATTAAAATAATTCAGATTTACTTTCTTCTTTACTTAAAAAATACAAATACATAAATCTGTATACATATTTAGGCTGAATAAGCTTCTGAACTTTCATAAAAGATTCCTAGCATTTGAAGGTATGCAGCCTCAACTAGCTCTGAAACACATCATATTAAGATTTCTTTGGCAGCACCTGTGAAAAGCATAGGTATAACTAAAGACCTCATAAGCAGGCAACGAATAATAATGGATCGACAGTAAGTTCAAAGAGTCTCAACTACAGATTATAAAGCATGGAGGATGAAAGCACAGAAGATGGAAGGAGCTTATTTTGACTACCTGAATCCTCAAAGTTCAGGGACTAAGGGATAGCAACAGTCTTTTGGCCTGCAGACTGCAGATTCAGAAGATACAACAACTATGACATCATGTTGATAATATTTTTATGAAGGTACTTTGTAGATACTGTTTCATTTTCAAGGAATGGGAAGCCATTTAATATCTTGCTTATTTAGAAGGTGACCTTGCTGCAACAGAAACATCAGGAAATAGAACTCATATAAATGTAAAATATCCCTTGGTTAATTCTTTGTTTTTACAAATATTATATTTCTTCTCCACCTCATCAAAGGTTAAAATCTAGTGGAAGAAGGCTTCCTAATGGCCGAATGATTGGTAGCAGCATTTGTAGTACATCACTAGACATATAAGATATTTGAGTAGGGTGGAGGTTTCTGATGCCTCTCAATGTGTGGGAACCAAGCAATTTTCTCTTTCATTTGAAGTATCTCCCTCCTGCATGCTCATGAGCAGCAACTGAGCTCAGTAAGAGTCAATGTATTTGCTCACCAGTTTCCTGAAGCTCTTCCACCACTTCCACCACAACAAATTCCTGTAACTTGTCCCCATTCGGACTGAGTAGGAAGAGACAGGATGGCAGAAGCTTTACTTTTGAAGGAAAGAAATTTACAGAGGAAACTTCATGCAGAACAGAAGAGGGAACTTCAGTGTCACGTGGCATGCGATAGTGAATAGAAAAGAATACTGCATGATATTTTCAGCCACACAACAAAATGTCACAAACGCTAATGGCATTATCGCTTAGGTCCCTAAACATGGTTACATTCTGGCAATGCATTGTTCAGGCTGATCCACCTGGGAGCAATATTTCAAGTTGTTCTCTAGGGACTTGGTCTTTTTACAAACATATGAGTTTACTTCTTTGGCATAACAGAAATTTCTATGGGGATACCGATTACATGGGAATTAGAGAAAGTTTTCCTAGAAATTAGCCAGAACATGAGGAATGAATTTGCACAGAAACAAAGAACAAACACAACCTTTCTCAACACTTTTTATCCTTCCTTAGCAGTGTGAATGCATCAGGAAATCCCTTGCACGACAGAACACAATACTGGATGTGTTTTCTTTGCATATGTGATAAGTGATCATTTCATATCCAAAAGATATTACAATATTGCTATGGGAAGGACAGCATTAGAAGTGATGGAGAGCAGCATCTAGCAAGCAATCAACATGTCCACTATAAAACAAGAAGTACTTTGTGTTTGCAAACCCTATTGCTTACTAGAGAAGGGTGTGTATTATGATCCAAATTTAGCCAAGTCTCTAAACAACCCCTGATTAAGAGTTTCAATGTATGTTCTACTGTTTTCCTGTTTCAGCCCTTGTAACAGGAAATAGTTTATTAAAAAAAAAATCATATATTTAGAATTACCGAGCCTTACTGTAGAGATCAGGAAGTACCCTGAGCATATCATTATTACTAAAGATTTTTTTTCTAGTGACTTTTGAAGCATATTACACCAGAATTTACTTTTCAACTATTAAAACGGAATCATGAAATCATACTGGCATCAGACAGCTGTACTTTCATGCCACGTGATTTTTGTGCTACAGCAACCTTATCCGTTTATTACCTGTCAGCTTGTTCTAAGGCAGTCTGCTCTGAGAAGCCACGCTTTGAACAGATCACATGTCCATCGTGTTGATTTTGTAGCATTTCTTCCTTGCGATACCGATCTACGACAATTAAACTCCTTTAAAACCGTATTGAAGCTTAGAGCACATCCACTCCTGCCCACTTGTCTACACCTCTGCGGAGGGGTAAGCGTAGCACAGATACCTTGGTACAGGCGCCTGCACCTGCGGATAAGGGAGCGCCGCGCTCACCTTCGGACAGCTGTGCTCTCAAGTCCTTGCCCACTGAGATCTGAGCGGAGCTGGCAGTCTCCCACAGTTTATCCATGCTTCCTCTCCAGTCATTACCAGAATTCAGAGATAAAATTAACCTGTACTATTCTGAGATTAACAGTACGATATAAATGTTCTGCTTCCTTGCCCTATTACATTTGTGATGCACACATACAAGCCCATTCAGTCCCTGTCAGTCAGATGCCTATGTTTTTCAGAGATGTGCTTGCATGCATAAGAGGGCTGATTGTGCTTGTTTTTTTCTGATGAAAAATAAATAAGGTGGACTATCCCAACCACCCTGCCTTTCATACATCTGCACAAGTTGCATACTGTTGCTGCTGCTATTCAGCTCCCTGTAAATGGGGCAGAAAAATCCTGGGTTCGTGTTGCTCCCACTGGAACAAAGCACAGAAATAACGTGCTTCTCCTCCCTGACCCGTTCCTCACTCACAGCTGAGTTTACAGGCATCACCAACATCCAGTAAGTTTGGTATTCTGGTCAGGAAATACTCAAAAATAAGTTATTTTATTCTAAAAAAATAACCTAAAACTTCTTGCTGAAAGTTTAACCTCCTTTAGACACTTCCAGAAACCCACAACCTAATTATTCCTTCATACAGTTTTCATGAAGATGGTGCTATTACATCGGTCTTGTAAAAACAAGACATTAATCAATTTGTACTCTCCTTTATTTCCTCATATAAACTTCTACATTTAATTAATTAAATTATTTGGTATGTGCTTTCCATCCACGACAACAATCACGTAAAGGTTGAAAATACAAAAGTCTACGTGTATAGTTCACTAATAGCCAGACCACTGAAAAGAGCTGGAAAAGAAGCAGTACTGAAACCAAAACACTGAAGTCTCACTTCTTCTATCTGTTTTTATGTGGGAAAATCTTTGATATTCTTCTGAAAATTTGTATAACTACATAGCTCACAGAAACAATTCATTCCTAGATGCAACAAGTCACTATTTAGGTTATTTATATCACATTATATGAAAAATTCAGTGAATGAAAAAAAAATAAAAACAAAAATTTTGAGGCAAAAACATTTGCTATATCTGATCATGTTTAACATAAAAGTCAATTTGTGATGATAGAGAATGTACAGACTGTCACTAAAGTGAAAATATGTGCTATTACACTTCTTCATAAATTTCAAGAAAAATGTTTTCATTCATATTCATTAATTCTATTACATTTAACTAAAATTTTAACCATATTCTATATATTCTATTATTTTTTTAAAAAAACATACTGCTTTTATATATAAAGCTCTGGATACAAAGTTCAGCCTTTTTTAAGTTAATAGAAGACCAAAACCAGTCACCTGTTTTTCCATATTTCCATTACTATATGATCACTTCAGCCTCACTAAAGTGGAACAACAGAATTCCACTGGTTTTAAACTTGCAGTCATGAGGGCAAAGAACACAAACAAATGCATACATACTTAAGTACATAGATAAAGAAAGAAATCCATTTGGCTTAATCTGCTGGTAACTGCCTTAATCTTATATATATGAAATATATATCCCTACTTTTTGGGATCTTTACACCAGAAACTGAACTGGAAAATCAAAGCTGTATTATTATTTACATCTCACGCATCCTAAATGAAAAAGGACTGAGCAAGAAGAAACCAATCAAGAATAGTTTGTGTTTTCTCAGATACCTGACTTGCAATCCTCTTGGTTCCTGCAATGAAATAATGGAGACTCCTCACTACCTCATGGAGTCAGTTTGTATATAATTTTTTTAAGCAATGATTTAGAGGGATTTACAGACAGAGAAAGTAGCTTTGAGATCTAATCACTAAGGTAGAAAAAACTAGACTCCCTAGAAGCAGAGGCTTAAAATTCTGGCAGGCTCACCTCATCCTTTCATCTTTCAGAGGTAGATTAAATTCTGTGTAGTTTAGCATACAGGGGTCCTCCACAGGACTTTAAAAAGATGAAGTCCTATCTCCTCTAAGTGTTGTTAAATATAACATCTTTTCTCTCTCTCTTCCCCCCTGCCCTTAGAAATTAGTCCGAATAACTTGAAATAATTTTTCTAAAGATATTTCTATTTTCCAGGCAGCTCCTACCTTCTTGTCTTCAAAGTTTCAAAGCTTTATTTCTTTGATTCTCTATTTTAGTATAAGTGATAGACACCCTCCTGAAGAATGATTCTACTCTGCGGGCAGCATTAGCAAAAATAAGGACCCCTCAAAATACAGGCATTTATTCCCAGTTCAAGATTTGTTCTTTTCATTTCCTTAAATTGCCAAAAGCTAATCGGACTCACTGAAACCATTGAAATAAAATTTAAAACTCTTTAAAAAGGGGAAGAAACCTCCGCAAATATCCACTAATTATTGACCTTCTCCAACAAACCCCTACATGTACTGAGACACGGTCTGAGCAAATTAATGACAGTGGCTACTACAGAGCTTGAGCTTAAATTTTTAGAGGTAAAACTGTTGTTCTGTATTACAAGTAGTAATGATTGTACATGTGTGCAATAGGAATCTAATTCAAGTATTTAAGGACATCTAATGCATTACCCTACCCTATATATTTTTGGTAGCTACTTGGTACAGTTTGTCCCAAAGGCCTCTTCAGCAGTTGCAGATAACCAGAAAATCGGTCATAGAACCCCTGTTAATGCAAAACATGTTTGCTAGAGAGAAAATCGGATGTGTGGATTGGCAGCCCTTAGGTTTCTGAGTTTTAACCAATCAGAAAGAAGAGGAATAAGAAAATGGATTTGTCAGTACTTTATCAATCCCGACTGGGTTCTAGGCATGTAATCCAAATAGTCCCCAAAAAACAGCTGCATAAAGATAATGAATAATAATAATAAGTCAACCTTGGCTGCTATTTAGAGAAAAAGGAATCACTAGGAACGGATGCAGTGTGAAGAAACACAGCTCACCAAAGAGGCACTGGCTTGGGCAAACAAAAGACCAGAAACTTTAGAGTCCACATCCTCGCCACGAAACGCACTAGGATAATACCTTGGTACACGAGGCAACTAGTTTTCCATGGAGAGAGAAATAAAACAACATGCTATATTGCAGCCAATCTTCAACTTCATGTTCCCCATATGAAAAAAAGAAGACTGACATGAAGCACCTGTTGTTTCTTTCCTCAGGGACTTTTAAGTACATCTGGTTCTTGCCAGCCACACAATGTCAGCTAATGTTTCAGAAGGGGAGATATACTTTTAAAAATTATTCAGAGTAACACAGCCTTAAGATATGGCTCAGTACTTTTGAAGACAGGTATCATATCCATTTAATATAAATGCCATCGGTGAATAGTGCGTCCAAACACTGCTCCTCAAGTTTTCTTTTAGAAGTCAGTCAAGCTGGTAAACATCAGCTGATGAGGAGCCCAGCACAGGTTTTTCAGCCCACTTGAGCCTCCAGCTATTCAAAAATCTTTGCAGTCACGCCAGGTCTGCAGTAACCTTCGATGAAGTGGTACAGGAGTGGTGCCTAGAGCTCACCTGAAAATCAGACATCAGGCTGAAAAGTTGTCTCTCGCAAACTGTGCTGCCTGAAGCTCTGTCACCTACTAATTCCGTAGGAAATGGCTGATGATGACACACAAGTATTTGAGGCCCTGGTCATCAGACCCCGAGATGTCGCAGACCACTGGAAAAATTTATGAACCAAACGCTAAAAAGGGAGCACAAAAGACAAACTGAAACCAGTCTTGAAAATCCTTGGGCAGACTGCTGGTTACAAAGAGATGCAGTGGGCGTTCAGGTTACTGAGCCCGAGCCCTTGCCACCACGCCACAGAAAGCTCTGCTCTCGGCTGTACAACTGCTCTGTCGATCTTTCCCAAGCGCTGCAATACCTTGTCTTGAGCATCCCTTGGGCCACAGTTTGACACTGCAAATTTGTTGCGCTGTTGTTGAAAATACTTTTTGCTTCACTTTCATAGAATCATAGAATAGTTTGGGTTGGAAGGGACCTTTAAAGGCCACCTAGTCCAGCCTGCTTGCAATAAGCAGGGACTTCTTCAAATAGACCAGGTTGCTCAGAGCCCCATCCAACCTGGCCTTAATGCAGCAGCAGCATCTTTCCAATTACACCATTCCATCTATTTTTCTCCCCATCTCTTAAAGTGTCATACAAGCTTTGGAATGCATATTTTCAGTTTACAGGACCGAGGTGTTGTTTCTGCTACAACAACAGTGTTTTTTCTCCTCAGTTGAAATGCAATGGTAGATTGTGCTATAACTAGTGTAAATCCTTAGATAGGGAGACTTTAGCCATATGGAACACAGACTCAGCCTTTCATTTCTGTGGGTATAAGCAAGGATTTTGGATGGGAAGAGAGCACAGTTATGGGATAGACACAGCCATAGCTGTATTCTGCATTCATGCTGTGTTCTATGTCCTCTGTCTCTCCTACAAACTGGAAACATGTGGTAATCATGTCTGTGGATTTTGTTATTGCTGTGTCCTCTAATTCTGTTTTATTTGTGGTTTTAGATGGACTCAAAGCTATAGTCCCAGATTTACAGTAACATGGTGTGCTGTTGATTTCTTACAAAGAAGTTGTCAAAAAACAGCTCTGAGGAGTTTCTGCTGTGAAAGAAGTGATGTGTTTGCAACTCAGAACTGAAGGAAGTTGCCAAAAAACAGAAGGTAACATTTTAAATGAAAACACACTATTTTTTTTTCTGAAGAACAGTTGTATGTTGTGCAGACTCTCAATGAGAGAGCTTAGGAAATAGTGTGTTTCCCCTGCAGGGAAAAGACCACTACTAACTCAGCACTTCTACCACATCAAGTCAACAATTTGCTTTCTTGTAAATCCATTTATAACTTGGGGAGTGGAGAGGTTTTTTTCTGTTCTGCCGAAGTGGTGGAAAAGCAGTGGGATGAGTTCAAAGGCTTGCTAAATTCCTTGAAGTTTAATGGAATCAAGTGTTCCTAAGAGATGGGACGTATACACAAGCAACTGGTAGGAAGAACTGTAGTTCTGCCTGCAGTCATCAGAGGAATTATGAAGGATAACTGTGAGGTGTAGTATCTTCTTTACTGGAAAGGGGACTGTGAAATAGTCAGTTTCGCTGTTGTGAGGGGTTGTGCCTGTGGTCCAAAGGCAGTAAGTGCTATAGCTTTGCCTAGAGAATGTCAGCTTACATCTTTTGTTAGAAAAGGTGAGAAGAAGTGGTAGCTGCCTAAGCTTGATTCCTTGAGCCCTAGTTGTGTGTGTGGAGAGTGTGGGCCTGTGCAAAACTCTTATGGGAGCTCTTGCTCTTAAGGACATGACATGTCTTTTATGCATTTTGTGCAGGAGAATGATGCAGGAAAATTATCTTGGAGTGCTGGGCCTGCTTCACAGGTCCTGTGTGACTGTAAGTTGAGGCCACAGGCATCTCTCTAGCCCAAGTTATGCTAGGGCTGTGCAGTCTTGGCAGCACACGAAAGTGTCACCCCCTAGGAAAGCGCGTTGTGTGGAGTATGTAAGTTGATGTGGAGGCTCCTCACTTTTGTATCACCCTGATATGGATCACTTGGTCTTGGCCAGAATCACATTTAATTGTGACCTGATTTTGAAAGTTTTGGGCTGTCTTTTGCAGAAAGTTAAAAATGCAATAGCCATGGGTAGTCACTGTCTTTATAGAGGTAAGGGAATCACATAGAGATATTGTTACAAAGAATTAAAAACAATTGCCTGCAGCAATTATAAGGGCATTTAGTTGAGAATTTCCCCTAAAATTGTCCGTAAGATTACCCATTTTACAGATGCAGTTTCTGCTCCAGCATTTTTGTTGTCACAATTAATTGACTACAATTAATGAGGTAGCTAAAGAGTTATTTAGACTGTACAAATAAGGCACTTCACCTGCTGGCTGCTAAGATTAACCTTTGAAAAATGGCATGAGTACAAAAACGCAGGTAGAAATGTTTTGTTGCCTGACTCTCATCTCTGTGCTTACTTATTCTTTTTCTTGTCCTGCTTCCTCCTTCCAAGACAGAACCATACATGAAGGACTTGGCTGAGGCACAGCTGAAGACTTCACTTTAAAATAAGTAAAAAATAATCTGCTGCTTAATTCACTGCAGCCTTTGTGCATAAGCAATATGTTATGTTTCATGTTATGTGGTACAGTCACTGATTCCTGAGGACATCACACCTTGTGTTTTCTTCCCTTTCAAACTGTTAATGTTTTACCAATCCCAAGTGAATACATAAAACTCTGGAATATTTTTAGTGTGGTGCCATTTTAACATGGGGGGGGGTTCTATGTAAAAAATATAGATGTTTCTTTGTCTTCTGTGTGAAGTACTAAGATCTGGTCCAGGTATTTACAGCAGAGGTAATGTTGTGGACGTGTTTCTGTTTCAACTTAGTTCCCTTTGAAAAGTATTTTGTAAGGAGAGACTGACTCATAGTTTACAACTTGTTAGTTACGGTGCTGTCCTGGGATGTGGGACAGCCAGAGTAATAACACTGTAAGTCGTGTGCATAGAGACTTTGCCAAGAATTGGGCAGAGCAGACTTGCAGCCTTCCAAATTCACAAGGCCACACACCCTTGTTTAGACGAAATTTTCAAAGCGTAATGGAAACCTTAAGATTTGACTCAAAATGGAATAGACATTTCGTTGTCTTCATGCCCCTCATGAAACTTCATAGTTCTGTCACTTGTTATGATATATGTAGCCTTGCTTTGTGAGGGCAGCATTAATTGCTATTTTGTTAAATGCCCCAATATTTCATTTTTTTAATTACTATTGAGCTGTGAGGAGAAGGTACTCTGCAGAAAAAGAAAGCTAAGGAGGGAGGCATTTAAATGAAAATTCTGCAGGAATATAGTCCCTTCCCTTAGCAAGAAAATATTTGTGAAAATGAATGAAATATCTTTTGGAATCTCATTTGGAATTAAGCTTATTTTCCTGTTGAGATGTTTAAATTAAAATTTTCAGCTGCGTATCTCTGTATGCTTATGTGATTTAAGAGGATCTAGAATTAGTGGCTATGCTTTTTGATATATTTTAAATAATCATAATTTATATAATTAGAAGGTTTTGCAGAATGAGCATCACCTATAAGACGTACACATTCTGAGGATCATCTGTGAAGAATTCAGTCACTTTTTTCACTTCATGAAACAGATTTTCTGGGGGGATATCAGTATCTTCACTTTCCTATGAACAATAGTTCAGGAAGAGAAATGAATGAGTTAATTGAAATGCATGTGTTGCTATTATAGAATTGTGTTCTGTTTTGGGATCAAATGACACTGAACTTAGCATTGAGTGTTAGAGATTTGCTGTATAAACAAACCAGCTATGCTGACTTCTCTGGTCATTTCACATAGTATTATAGGACAGAGCTGTTGTTTTTCTTCACCCCAGCTTTTATATTCTGTTCAGTCCTTATCTTATTTCCTGAAGTCGGGGAACCATCAGTTTCTTTGATGCTTCTTTATTTTGTTCCACACTTTCTGTATGTTTTCATCAGGCACTATACTGTGTCTGTTAGTTATTACAGAAAAGGTCTCATTTTAAATCCTCTTATACCTACTCCTCCTTAATAAACAAAGCAAAAAACAGGTGCCATAGATTTGGCAGCAGACAGCAAGAATTTAAAAATCCTGAACACACAACAAATGTCTTAAGGGACTGTATTTACTTTCATATAACAATAATAAACATTTTTGTTTTACATTGCCTTTTTAATCAATAGTTCTCAAAGCACTTTTTATAAAGAAGTTTGGCATTACTGTACTGTCTTGACAGTGGGAAAACACATGGACACCGTAAGTTCTGGCACCAAGACCGCTTAATAGCTTGGTGGCAATTAGAGCCTAGCACCCTCTTCAAGACTGAAATGTTTTTCTTCTGTTCTTCCTCTTGGTAGCTTTGGATTGCAATATATTTATTTAGGAGATAGTAACCTGACTTCACTGATATTAGTGTCCAAATGCTCAGAGAAGGATGTTATTTTTGCAGTAAAGTCCCCTTGTATCTTGAGATGCCAGAACATTTGCAGGCTGAAGAGTTCATGCAACCATTTAAGCACAAATGTGGAGAGGCTGGTTTTATGCAGCATTGTGAGAATAGACTGCACTACTATTCTCAGCTGGGGCTGCTTATTGCTACCTTCTGCTAGAGAGAGAGAGCTCACTTTTAAGCATCTGAGACGTTCTGAAGGGAACTGAGCTTTTGAAAATTTGGTCTGGCATAATAAATATTTGAGTATTAAGGATGAGAGCGAGGAAACTGATAGAGGTGGATCTATCATAATTCCTTTCATAAAATATGGAGACAAGCAGTCCTTTTAATCCATTATTTACTCAGTAGATGATATCTAATTATTTGTGCAGCTTTTAAAGTCAGTAGAAGGCTTAACTAATTCCAAACTGTATTTTGACTCATGCCAAACGCTTTTTTGTCTGGGTAAAATATCAGAAATTTTGATTCTTTTATGGGTAAAATACCCTCCTGTTGTCAGTAAGAGCTCTCCTAGTTTAGCCCCTTAGAATTCTGGGGGGGGGGGAAAAAACCCTAAATATGGTGCTCTTCACATTGGTCGTTTTACTGGTTCATTCCATGCTGTTTCTGTCAACTTCTGGAAGCTGTATGGGGAAACCAAAGATTCGGAAGCCTGTAGGGCACCTTTGTGTCCTGTCTAACATTCCTTCTTTCAGTTAAAAAACTATTTCCATAGGCTGCAAATGATCATACTCTATTACTACTAAGAAAATGCAGTTATCAGTATAGTGACTTGGGCAGAAATAATTAACGCTTAACTTTCCTTGAGATTCTTTGTGCGTGTAAAAGTAGGCTGTGATAAAAGTAGGCTGTGGGCTGATTTTTCAAATATGTCAGATAGACTCAATGTACTTTTGAGGAAGAACAGTCTTGTAGCCCTTGATGCCGCTGAGATTAGTCTCGGGACTGCCTTAAATTGCTCCAGCTAGTACCTTAATTGTTTCCATATAGAACAATTCTTAGTATCAAAGAAATTCTGAATTAGGGTAAATTTGTTGTGTGATAGAATAACAGATTTAATGATAAGGATGTTCTGCTGCATATCTATATACAGACAAACATTTATCCTAGCAATGAGCTTAGATCTGCATTTTTCCCACGTTTCAAACGTTTGGATTCTTTCTTCCAGATATGACCTGTTAAAGTTGCGGTTGTCTGGCAGGTTTGGCTACAAGATTTGAGCCATAAAGCCACACACATCTGCATGTCAGGAATGTTGGAACCCAGAATTCTGTTTCAG
>Ga0181612_126850_pt1 | contig 11778 bp, 11 predicted proteins | sample HoacroProtozoa21_FD_119630 | JGI IMG/M metagenome (GOLD analysis project Ga0181612, IMG submission 119630) | Hoatzin crop microbial communities from Cojedes, Venezuel. Combined Assembly of Gp0051906, Gp0051904, Gp0051908 | reverse complement strand
TTGCATGAGAACAGACATTTGTCCCCAAAGGGGAGGAAAACTGTGCAAGGAGCCTTTCTACTCATAAGAACATCCGCAGAGTTGCAGACCAAAGGCCCATTTCACCCTGTATTGTGCCTCTAACTGCGGCCATTACTGGATGCTTAGTGAGAAAGCTCAAAAGAAAGCATGGGGGAGTATCTCCCTGCAGTATCTCATCCAGCTTCCAACAGTTTGCAGAACAAGGCTACTTAATCTCTTCTTGTGTAGAAATCATTCCTTACTTCAGATCCCAATCCTGTCAGTCTTCTCTGCACATTTGCTAGTTTTATAATATCCTTTTTTTGTGACAGAGAGGGCCAGAACCTCACACAATATCCCTGGGTACACCAGTGGTTTATATAATGACACGATAATGCTTTCTATTTTGTCCTCTGTTTCCGTCCCAATCGTTCTTACCGTTCTACTTGCCTTTTGATAACAGCTAAGTACTGAGCAGAGGTTTCCAGAAATCTTCCACAAAATCCTTTTCTCACTAATACATATTTTTTAAAAAAATAAGCAACAAACCCCCCCCGCCGAGTCCCACAACAAAAACAAAAGAGTTATTTGTGTTTAATTATAAAGGTGTAATTTTTCTCTTTGTTCAAAGAACAAAAGTTAAGTCTTGCACAGTACAGTCCTTAAAATACAAATGAGTTTATATTCTTTCTGCAATATTTTTTCTGACCATCCACTAAGGTTGAATTAATTCATTATATCCATCTACCAACCTCTAAGTCCTGAGCATTCAAGCTGTCATTCTAGATGTTTCATGTGATTGTCCTCTGTGTGCTTCCTGCTCATACAGTGAACTTACTGAAGTGAAACAGTCCAATTAAGCAAGAAAGCCCCTTAGGTTCCCTGCACATGTATTATTAGGGGTGTCAGTATTAACTTCATGCTTACGACTTTCCATTAAAGAAATGTTCAAAACCTTTTCTTGCGAGCTCCAGTATTTCCAGTGTTTGCAACACACCTTCTTTGTAACTGAGTAATTGAGGTAGAGAAGATGCTTTTGAAATAAGTTAATGTAATTAAATCCAGTTTTGACTGGCTAGGAAATATTGAGAAATTACCAGTCACTGGCTTTGAACAGCTTGATAGTATCAGCAAGGTAAATATATATATATGTATATACACACACACACACACATACATAAAAATAGTTACTCAAAGGAGCATGACTGGGAATACAGGTAGCAGAGGTTCATCCTTGTAGGTCCGTGTGACTTCAAATCATCCCCTGACCCCCTGTCTGCATTGTGGTGATGTCATGGAAGGTGGGTTGCGGAGGAGTCTTGAAACTTCAATGAAGATGGTAGCTTTCGTCAGGGTTTTCAGGCTCAGCTCGACCAAACACTGCAAAATCATGCAGCATCCAGAGGAGCCCTGGTAAGGAGAGGACAACCACAAAATAGCTGCATAAAACAGATGAAATGTTCCTTACCACACGTTTTTCTGGTCAATGAGGAGAGGGAAAGAATTGCTCAAGTCTGTAAGCTAGACGTATGAGGTGCTATATTTTACAAAAGTTAGTAAGTGTAATACAGTTGGGGTTGCAAGATATCTTCATGGGGTATTCCACCTCCACGAGCACAGACTTCAGACAGAGAGATTGCTGTGATGGTGGTCTTCTACTCTATGCCAAAAAACACGGCGGAGGACCAGCTCTTACGGTTGCAACACTCTGCAATTCTTTGGCAACCAGACATGCAAAACCAATGAGCCTCTGTGCCTCTTGGACTCAGCTTAGATTCCAGCACAATAAAACTCCTTGTCCATCCCAGCAATTGTGTGAGATTTATCCGGCATGAGCTTTTGAAGAGCTCAGCCACAGAAGATGGTGACCCTACAGTCTGTGGCATCATGTCCATTTTATGAGACCTTGAGACACGACTGATGACTCTGTCTGAAGAGAAGAGGTCTCAGTCCTTCCTCCATTAACTCCTCATTTTTCTAAAACACCAGCCACCCTTGTTTGCTCTCTGGATGTTTTGCCAATTTAAAAAAAAAAAAAAGAAAAAAAGAATATACTTACTCTACCTTCTGGAAAACAGCAACACATAATACCAACACATAATCAAATGCTATAGATGTTTTGCTGCATACTTCTCTCTCTTCAAGGTCCAACCAAAGCAAATCCTTATTTCTGCCCAGACAAATAAGACTGTTCTGGCGTAAAAATGCTTTCCAGAACCAGTTATTTCACATAGAAAATGTTGTATTAGGACCTCCATCTACAGTATACAAAGGGAAGCAAGCAGTAATAACTTCAGCAAAGTGTTTAGGAAGGAAAAAAGCCTATTCAGCTAAGCTTGGCCAGGAGTCTAAAAAGGTCAATATCAAAAATCTGTAAGATCTACTTGGGAGCCATAAGGAAATACTGAAGGCCTCTGAGCATCATGTAACTTCTCAGAATACTTGTCCTGGTACTTATGTAGTGTTTGGGTCCAAATTAACAGAAAGAAGATGCGTGTTACAGGGATTTGAGCTGAAATATCTAATTTTGCAAGTGCACAGGAGAGGAACACTCAAAAGCCACGGAAAGCTGGAAGATGGTATACCATACTTTAGAGCTCTTTTTCTGACCTTCGGGTTGAATTTCTGCATAACTCACTGTCATTTGGTGTACCCAGCATATAGAAGTGTGAACAGATCAGAGGAGAAGCTGGCCCAGGAGACCTGTTTTTTCTTGAGGCCTAAACTCTAATGCAGAGACACCACAGTCCAGGTCTGGGCACCTGGAAGTATGAGGCCATGTGAGAATCTCATCCTTAACTTTAAAAGAGTACATTTCCATGACTCGTACTGTGGGGAATGAATTAAATGTGTCCTCAGTTCACCCTAAAGTTTCCAAAACTAGAGTGTAAGTAAGTAAACCTCAGATACTTCTTTCATCCAGCCCCTTACATTTTAAGCCAAAATATTTCTGAGCAAGCTAACTCATTATTTTCGATTTCTATTGCTAATACCATGGCACAAAAAAAAGGTTAGGTCTTGGTGACAAGACTTTAGGAGTTCACCAGAAATCTTCCCCAAAACAACAGCAGCAATAGCAGGAGGACCCAAAGCAGTTTCACAAAAATAAGTGGGATGATGAAGGGCAAATGTTTGACATGTCCTTTTCTCCTTCTGTACCAGATAGTTCCTAGCAGTGCAATCACACAAAACAGTTTTTTCCATGGAACTCAGGATACCTTCTCAGATATCTCAAACAGACTCTGCTGCAGTATTGAGGGTGACAATTCACAGTGTCACTGATTGAAATTATAGTTAGAGCTCTGAAATTTAAACAATCAGACAAAAAAACTCACTCAAATGTCAATTATTTGTTTGTGACTCAATTCAAGATCAATAATTTTTTGATAAAAGCAAAGAAAACTTGAATTTCCGCTCGAGAAAAATAATCTTTTAAAACTTCCCTAATTCCAATTTTTTTCTGAAAGTCATTGTTTCTATTTATTCGACCGGTAAAATTTTCTTGTCAGAATTGGACTACTTTTGCCAAACTTTTCACTTTAAATGCCATTTTTTGACCAAAATTTATTGAAAGATTTCAGCCAGCTCTTATAATTTATTTATGCCTGTGTTGGTGTTTATTTGCTCTAATTACATTGCTCTAGGCATTGTACACACTCATAAATAACAGTCCATTCCCCATGTCTGCTCTCCAGCTTCTTCTGTGCCCACCCCCACTGATGATCACCCATACGATGAACACAGCAAGGCAACCTACCAAGACAGCTGGAGAGGGACTTCTGAAAAGGACATGTAGTGATAGGACAAGGGGTAATGGCTATAAACTGAAAGAGGGTAGATTCAGATTAGATACAAGAAAGGAATTCTTTACAATGAGGGTGGTGAAACACTGGAACAGGTTGCCCAGAGAATTTGTGGGTGTCCCCTCCCTGGAAGTTTTCAAGGCCAGGCTGGATGGGGCTTTGAGCAACTTGGTCTAGTGGAAGGTGTCCCTGCCCATGGCAGTGAAGGTGGAACTAGATGATCTTTAAGGTCTCTTCCAACCCAAACCATTCTATGATCCTATGATAAGACTATCTAGCACTGTTATGCAGTGAGACTGGGTGATAACAGAAGCAAAATATCAAAGCTTCTCCTTACCATTCAGCTTCCAACAAGGAAAGAGAGCACTTAGAAACCTTAAAAGAAGGGTTGAAAAATATATTGAGGGAAAACATGGTAGCAAGAATATCTAGATTTTTTTCTGAAATAAAGAATGACTTCATAAAATATAAGCATGAAGCCAGCTCAGGTCTTCGGAAGAGAAGGTTTAAAAATCTCACTTAGGCTTGACCCAGCCGAGCAGAGAAAGAAGTGTTAAGAAAACCACACCATGATAATCACAGTCATCATACAGAGGACTGGACCCAGAAGACCTAAGAAGTAAAGCTGAAGTTAAGGTTTCAAGATTCACTAGTCCTTGTGGAAACCAGACACAGACCCGTTATCAAAACTGGGTAATCTTCTGTTAAATTATTTAAGATATGGCTAGGTTTTATGACAATGTTGGAATGATCTCTGCTGCTGGAGAGGCCAGCAAGAGAGCCTTTCTCCTTTGCTGATAATTTTCTCCATCTTGATCTTCCCAAGTATGAGGAGGACGTGATTTTACTGGTAATGCATAGGTCAGGGAAACCGAAAAACCCAAAACTTGCTGGTCAAGGAAACCAGGAGGATGTACCTGAAAGAAGTGTCACCTCAAATGAAAGAGTGGTCCTCACCAACTTTAAAGACTACATTTGGATTGTGAACAAAACAGTCTGTATTTGGAGAAAAAAATAGGAAGCGAAAGTTGGGGAGGAATCACTTACTCGTAGTTTTATTACTATTGTTTAGATACTTTTATTCAGAGACTTTAGACAAAGCAGCATGTTCTAGCCTGCAGTATTATGAATAAACAAATGATTTTAGAATAACTGAGCAGTCTCGTTATACGGTAGGGAAGACTAAAGGAAAATTGTCCCAACTGAAGGAAATGGCAGAATTAGGGAAATCTGATGTGAATTTTAGAAGCTTTCTGAGTCCTGAGAGGCCTTTCAGAGATCAAAACAAATTGTCTTGGCATACAATATGCACTTTATTAAATTCAGATGACTGGAGGAAGAAAATCTGTTTTTTGATACCTGCATTGACCCAAAGAAATGTCTTAGAAAAGGGACAGCAGCCAGATTTAAAGGAAACAAAGTAAAAACAGCCATCCTATATATGTAAAATCCTCTTGAGCCTGCCAAAAAAAAGACACGGTTTCCCTTGCATTTGTTTAGTTGGAAGCAAATTCCCTAAGCACAGCTTGAAAATGTGAAATGGTTAAGAACTCCATTATCATTCATGCTTCGGCAACTTCATTATGTACACAGGCCCAGTCTTTTACAGGCTAAAAGAGCAATCCTGATCCATGCTGCATGCCATCTATAACGTAGCCTCGCTGAAATACCCATACCACTAACATCTGTCTTGTGCAACGTTAAAAGAAAAAAAGGGGGAAAGATTCCCATAGATAAAATGCACATAAGGATGACAGAAAAGGAAAATACAGAAACCTATGACAGAAAAATTTTATTAATGGCTCGACCATATGCATCCAGAGCATAATTAACTATTCACAGGTGAAATTAGCAGATAGGAGTGTCTGTCGTGGGCAAATTGAATAGACCCTGATTATATCAATAGTTTTCAACCAGTGTCCCCTGGTTATCAAACTATCAAATAAATTTGTCCACTCTCTCCTTTTCTGGGAGGAGGGGGTTAGAAGGGAGGGAGAACTTTAATTATCCGGCCACGGTATATGGCAGGTCATTAATAAAACCTAGTTATCTGGCTGCAGGTTTTATAGTTTTACTGTTATCTATCTTTTATCTAAATAAACATTTGGAAAATGTCCTTAAAATTACTGGAGATACTTTGCCCCTTCTCCACCAGATATTTGAAAATGAAACTTTGCTGGATTTTACTATACAATACATGGCGTCACCTCAAAGACTCCCACCTTCTTCCTCCTACCACTATAATGGAATTACAGAGTTTGGCGGTACATACATTGATGGATCTAACCAACCTGCAAATGCAGATAAGGGTAAAATCACTTGATGGGTTAGTACTCCTTAATGTATATTTACTCAGCCTTTATGTTATGTATGCATTTTTTACTTTCGTGCCACATATATCAATGACAAATGTAAGAATTGAAAAGCCAGTAATAACATAAGAGAACAGCATTTTTTTTTCTTTATAGTGCAATTGCCAGGGACGGTATCTTTTCATTTGAATAAAGAATAGTCAGAAATTAACATTTTTGGTGTCCTGGTCCTGATTCTGTTCCAAGAAAATCCAATTTCTAAACTCAGGCTGCCGTCTATGACACAACAGAGGTTTCCAATAGTAGAAGACTTACATCTCATTTACACCATATTTGTCAACAAGTAATATTACAATGATGCTTCTCATAAAGGAATATGAATGTTTATTTTATATGCATTTATACAAGCTCAGTATGGAAATGGCTCATGCAACTATGTTTCTTTTGAGGGTAACCAATTTATAGATACACTTTCCCATCTGAAAATTTTCAGTGCTTTCTCTTCTGACTACAGGATATGTTTTCTGATTTTTAATATTACTTACTTCCTTTTCCTGTTGACCTTCAGAAATGTGAAAATCATAGCATTCTAGTAATTGAGGAAGATCTTGGTTATCCAATAACTGAAGAGGGGATATATATTCTAGTATGTTTTTCTTTCATATATGATCTTTCAGAATTCTAGGACCATTTTTCTACAGCTTTTAAGTTCCAAAAATGAAAAAAAGAAAAGAATATTAATCAGATGGCAGGTTGGTGAAAGCAACTTAATTTCCATTTTCAAAAACTGTAAGCCTCAAGCACTATATTGCAGGTTTCATTAGTAGAATTATTAGTTCTGGCGAGCACTCTCCATGTGACCAGGAGCAAACTGACATAGGGCACACGGCTGGGGTGGAAAATGAAAAGAAAGCTGATGCACTGAAGTCCCTTTAGAAGTAAATCAGGATTACAGAAGACCCCTATGTTAATGTTTTATGAGACAGAAGAGGAAAATATGTAGTGAGACCTTTTTGCGATTTTACATTCACAGCACTAAAATTCCTTTCAATACAATAGGGCTACTCCTGATTTAAAGAGTAAAAACATCGACAAAAGAGTGAAAAGTCTCTCTTTCTGATAAATCTCTGTAGTAGTGGGAGCTTGTGTTCACAGAAAGTCCAAATGGCCTTTGCAGGAGCAGAAGAGGGGGATCTACTTGGAGGAGTCACGCTTCTTTATTTGTGGTACTTGGAAGAGGGTTTATATACTTTCTCCAGCTGGCATATGATGGTTCATATTTAACATCTAAACTACAGATAAACATAAGTAATAAATACATTGGAATTAATGTAGTTTCATTGAAGCTGAAGGAACTGTCAACTTGTTGAAGATTTAGCCCTTTGGGAGTTTTCTATCTACATAGTATAGAAATGTAGAAATTTGGAAAAATACATGGCTGTCAAAAAAAAAAAAAAAAAAGGAAAAAAATCCTTCAGTGAAGTAATAATGCATTATTTACAATTTCTAAAGAATGTTTCTGGTCAGATGTGGCAATCTTGTAATTTTTTGTTGGGTGAGGTAAGTTAATCACACCCCTTTATTTTTTGAAAGATATCAATCTGGAAGACACCTTTAAATAGTGATTATATCAGGGAATTCACCCTTATATCCGTTTTACTAATTATATCTTGGCATTACTTTTATATTTTTTGTATTAACTGTATATTATAAGCAAAGATTTTCTTCCTTTTTAATTACAGTTGCTGTCTTTTCCATACACTGGTCTTTGGTAGTGTTGTAATTAAAAAGTGGTCCTTTGCACAGACAGTATTGCACATGGTGAAAAATGGTAGCTATTTCCACACTTCACAGATCCAGCTGCTATGAGCATTAAAAATTACTTAAAACACAAATTTATCGCATTGTGATTGGAATGGATTGTGTTGTTATATATTAATTGAATTGTAAATTGCTGTTTTAAATTTAAACACAGCTTATTAGGAATGGCAAGAGAATAATAAGGGATGAAGTAATGTTTCATGTAATTGCCAAAATAAAATAAAAAATCTGAAGAAAGAGAGGAAAAAAGTATTTTCCAGACAACTACCTCTGGTGAAAAATTGCCCTGGAGCTATTGATGAACTGTATGTTTCAGTATCTTCAGTGAACAACAGCACTTTAGTCCCAGAACTTAAGCAAATTTTTTCAGCAAAATAGTGTTAGCAGTAATCATAAGCCTGGAGATGAACCATCTGCAGATAAAACACCATTTTTACAAACATGTTATTTTTCCATCTAAGTTCCATCTCTATAAGAAGACAGAACCATTGACTGGCAGGAAGGTTATAGGTAAGTGGAGAGCAAATACCAGCAGATGCAAAAGAAAACACTTTCAGGATGACATAACCTCTGCAACTGATGTCATCCAAGAAAAGGGTGACAAAGTAGCGCGCCCAAAGAAGATCAGGGAAGCTGGTGAAGGGTCTAGAGAAGAAGTCCTGTGAGGAGTGGCTGAGGGAATTGGGGTTGTTTAGCCTGGAGAAAAGGAGACTGAGAGGAGACCTTAATGCTCTCTACAACTACCTGAAAGGAGGCTGTAGCGTGGTTGGTGTTCGTCTCTCTTCCCAGGTAACAAGTGATAGGAGGATAAGAAATGGCCTCAAGTTGTGCCAAGAGAGGTTTGGACCGGATATTCAGAAAAATTTTTTCACCAAAAGGGCTGTCAATCATTGGAACAGGCTGCCCAGGGAAGTGGTTCAGTCACCATCCCTGGAGGGATTTAAAAGACATATAGATGTGGCGCTTAGGGACATGGTTTCGTGGTGGACTTGGCAGTGTTAGGTTCGCAGTTGGACTCAAAGATCTTAAGGGTGTTTTCCAGCCTAAATGATTCCATGATCCTTTGATTCTATATGCACTCTGTAAACATGAAAAAAGGTGGATCTAAGTCAGCAAAAATTCAGGAACAGAGTCAATAAACAAAGTTGTTTTATATTAGGAAACATAAAAATGGGCAACTAGACTAAGCCCAAATGCAATGTATTTCTATACAACTCTAAGGAAAGTGAAGGAGATGAACCAGGACTGCCAGATTTTAAACAACCTAGTAGAAGAAATATCAGTAGGCTATTGTAATTAGCTGGACGTAGATCAAGCTAGCTTGTGAAGGAGTGGCTTTCTAGGTTTAAAGTGTAGAGTTCAATTAGGCAAAGCCATTAAAGATATGTCATGGTTTTGCTCCGGCCAGCAACAAAGGACCACGCAGTCACTGTATCACCCCTGGCCAAAACTCGTAAGTCAGGATAAGGGCAGTTTAACAGAACAGCAAAGGAAGCAAACAGTAACAACAATGCTGATAAGAAGTATATATGAAAGCAACGGAATGCACAGAGCAACTCTCTCTTGCCGCCTGATGCCCAGCGCAGTCCCGAGCTGCAATTCACCTCCCCCTGGCCAGCTGCCCCACTCGGAGCCGATCATGACCTCACACGGTATCAAATACCCTGTTTTGTTTGGCCAGTTTGCATCAGCCAGCCCGGCTGTGTCGCCTCCTGGCTTCTTGTGAAAATCAACCCTATTCTGGCCAAACCCAGGACAATATAAAATTAAATATCATATACGTAAGGATTTGAATTCCAACATAAAAACATACAATATCGGGACTATATTACAGACAACCTACCAGGATGTTCATTAAAGGTGATATGTTACAGAAGATTAGCAAAGTTTTAAAGAGAGAAAACTTAGAAATAGTGGATGAGTTCGCTTACCCCTCTATAAACTGGATGGATTGTGCACAGTGGCATGATGTGTACAGAAGTTTGGACACAAAGTTGTTGGGAGCACAGTGGCGTGAACACTTACTTCAGCTTGGTCACTAAACTTCTGTCACTCTAGCTACAATTAATGATGCTAATAATATGTGTGTGAAACTGTATTCCTAGCAAGCATGGGCAATCTCACTGTACCATGTGACTGTGGAAATGTCTGGCTACAGCAGTTTCTCAGAGCTGACTTTTGCCTGAGAACCATTTATGCATTCCTCAGTGCTGCAGGCACGTATTGCAGTAGTGCCTACCAGCCAGCCATCCTGAAGAACAATCCATTTGTATGTGGACTCATAGAATCATAGTATCAATGAATGGTTTAGGTCGGAAGGGACCGTAAAGATCTCTTTCTCAAACCCCTGTCCAACACTACTTTGAACACTTCCAATCATGCAGCATCCACAACTTCTCTGGACAACCTGTTTCAGTGCTTCACTATCCTCAACATATAAAATTTCTTCCTTATTTCCAATGTAAATCTACTCCCTTTCAGTTGAAAACTATTAACCCTGTCCTGTCGCTACAGGAAGTGTCCTGTGTTAAGGCAGTGAGCAGTGTATGGATGCCCTTGTGCTTGAAGAATCTACCATTCTTTCTGTGTCTGGGTGGTGCAACAATTTAGCATGGTCATGGAATCTCCTCCAGACTGCCAGGACCTTGTTATCCCCAGATTCAGGCTGTCAAAGTCTTCCCACTGTTATGTAGCTCATGTCTCCCAAAATAGCTGTGTTTGTCCTATCTCAGTAAATGCAGAAAAATAAGACACTCCAATGACAGTAAGCTCCTATTGCCTGCTAAAGAATCTTGATTCGAAGTCCATTAGGAGAGAAGATAAAGTGATGGTGTGTCTTTGTGGGGTAGTCATTCCCAGTACAGCTACTTGCAATTCAGTATGTTAGAGACACTGAGAGTCCACGCACAGAGTCTAGAGGTGGAGAATGCTCTTTTTCTGTAGAGATACAGACCAACCTACACCTTTGATAGATGCAGGGCTGTTATGAGGTGATACCTTTTCATAGGTCAGTGCTCTTCACAGTACTTCACCTGCCATGGTGAAGCCCACTCAGGAATGGCATTGCAACTTCTTTCTTACAGATTTGAAGCTGACATGGTGGATGTTTATCTTAGCGATGAAGTGACTCAGTAGCCTTTTGGGCAGGGTCCTAGGAAGATATAGAGTGGTTCGGAGTATACAGAGTGACGACCTCCTCTTTGCAGCCCAAGTAAAACAATCTTGTCTCTTCTGTGAAGAGCCATGGTGACTTCTTGCCCACTTCAGCACAGAAATATTGATCCAGATGGCTCTCAACCACTGAACAGCACTCCTTAACACCAGGCTGGGATATTCTTCTTTATTGTTGGGGGGATTTCATGACACTCAGTTAATGAGGTAGACCTGCTTTACAATGAGATCTTGTCACTGTGAAGTGGAGTCTTCTGGATTTCAAAGAAGGTTAACTCTTCAATTTAATATGCTGTAATCTCAGCCAGTCTCCTGCCAGTCAGCAACTCTTAGAAGACAGAATTAAAGTGATTCAAACGGTGACAGACTTTGTTCTCCAGTCCTGTTTATACAAGTTGCTTAGGATTCTTCTAGTACTCTTACGTCAGTCTTTGAGGACTTGCTTCCTGGGTTATCCTTCTGTGAAGATGGCTTTTCGGGTGGGCAGTACCTCAGGACAGCAGGGAAAATCGTTCCAATAGAGTCTGCTCACCGACTCTGCACAAACCCTCGCTTGTTTCATAGGTAGATCTCACCTCTGTGCTTAGCAAGATCATGGAGTAGATACTCCTGGAAACTATGCTAAGGAACATGGAAGATAAGGAGGTCACCGGTGACAACCAACATGGCTT
>Ga0181612_181280_pt1 | contig 11779 bp, 6 predicted proteins | sample HoacroProtozoa21_FD_119630 | JGI IMG/M metagenome (GOLD analysis project Ga0181612, IMG submission 119630) | Hoatzin crop microbial communities from Cojedes, Venezuel. Combined Assembly of Gp0051906, Gp0051904, Gp0051908 | reverse complement strand
CCTTGTTGAACTTCATGAGGTTTGCACAGTACCACCTCTCAAGCCTGTCGAAGTCCCTATGGGTGACATCCCTTCCCTCCAGCATGTCAGCTGCATCACACAGCTTGGTGTCATTGGCAAACTTGCTGAGGGTGCATTCAATCCCACTGTCCATGTCCTCAGCAAAGATGTTAAACAACGCTGGTCCCAATACCAGCCCCTGAGGAACACTACCTTTCACTGGTCTCCTCTTGGACATACGGCTGTTGATCGCAAAGCTTTGAGTGTGCATCCAACCAGTTTCTTGTCCATTGAGTGGTCCATCCATCAAATCCAGGTGTCTCCAATTTAGGGACAATATGATTTATGATAACTGAAAATAAGATTCCAGCACCTATGATAAAAAGAGAAAAAAAATTACAAAAAGCATTTAAGTTAATTCATTAAATACACTTGGTGAATCAGTTTACTGCTCTTAGAAGATTTTGGAATAGTAATTTAGGGACTAGGCAAAGACAAGCTAGACCATGCAGTTTTCAGTGAGGTATTTACAATGGCTGCCATGTGATGACCAGTCAGATTGCAGCATTTCTGTAAGCTAGTTTGTAAATAGTTTCCAAAAATGAACACTAGAGAGATTGTCATACACCAGTAAGTGAGGTTAGGCATATTGTACTTCAAAATAATCTGCACAAAAATGCTCCGTTAAAAGAAAGATGCAAGACGGGGTGGAGGAAAAATGGTTTTCCTGCATATGGCTGGGGTAATGTAGCAGACCTTTCAGCAGAAAAACATTACGGGGAAAAAAAGCGCAGCAGTGTCTTGGCAACATTCTTAGTTAGAAGCCTAAACAACTGTTCATTCAAAATGTCATGGTTATTAAAACAATAATAAAGTGGCTTAACTTATGTGAATAAGTGGGAAAGAAGATTGCTGCCGTAAGTCTTTTATTTTTACCTCTATCTGTCCCATCTTGTCAAAAGGATTATCTGCAAAGAAGTTAATGCTCATCTGTCTCTCTAAAACATGCAGTCTTATTACATCTAATACACAGAGACATCCTCATAATAGCTTCTTAACACTGATGTGTCTGGAGAGGGATAACACTCTGTCATATCAGCATCAGCTCTGTCATATCTAAATACAAGGTTAGGTCCTTCAAGGAACTAGCCATCTGCTGCTCTTGTTACATTTGAAAAAAGGCCTCCTCTTGTAATACTGTATGATCAGAATCAAGAAATATAAAACATTAATGGAGACATAACACTTCTGTTCTGAGAAACCCTGTTCTGCTGCCGTCTACTGTATCACAACGGACAAACACTACAGAGGAAGAATGGCTGTTTTAGGCTGGAAGATGGTGCTTGTGGAAGAACCAGTGGGACTAGTTTGGCCGTACCTTACTTTAGAGTGGAAATCAAAACAGACCTAGGTGTCCTTGGTGACTGAAAGTCCAGTCCCTTGACACTATGTGGATCATTTGGACTTGAAGCACAGCCAAAATTTATTGCATCGTAACTGCATCCCACCCAGGGTTTCTGATCCCAGGAGCACAGGGATGGTGGAAGAAGTCTCTGCTAAAAGAAGAAAGGGGAAAACTTAACTCTTGTTTAAAGGCATTAAGAGGCTCACTAAGTGTTAAGGAACCATAGATAAGGACTGATTTGAATATCTTTCCCCCAGCTTTATGTTCTAAGCTCAGCCAAGAAAATTAGTCTTGAATTTCAGTGAAAGAAAGCTAATGAGAAGAACCTTTGGAAGGATGAAACCAAAAACTTTCAGAATAATCGTTACTCTGTTAATGTGTATTTTCTTTTCCTAAATATGTGCAATTGATTTTTACCACCTCGGATTTGCTCTTTCACCCCTAAATCAGACAATAAAAATTTTCTTCTATTATCTTCAGATACGAAAGACGTTTCCTCGAGGTGAATAAAAAAACTTTGACAAGAAATTAGTGTAACTCAGAGTACCTTCCAAAGTAAGCATGACAAATTCCAAAGAGCCTGAGTGAACAAAGTATACATTTGACTCGCGCTGAAAGCAAGGACAAAGGAGTTCGAACACACCCTGGCATTTCTAGCAAAGGATGTCTCTGAGGTTTTACACAATCTAGTATTAGCAGATATATGTAGATATATCTATGTTTCTCCTTTCAGGTGAGCATATTACATCCTCAGCATTAGTTCAAGCTTCCTACTCTCAAATAGGCATTTTTCTTTATTCTACTCAGTGGGCGACGACCCAAAATCTCCACACATTCCATACTTTAAAAAAACTCCAACAACAACTTTTCCCCCCTTCCTCCCGCCATGATTATGATCACCTTCATTATACACCAAGAGAAAAGGTGTAAAGCTTCAACAACATCGATAGCAGTTTGGATATTATGCATGTAACATCACACATGGTTTTAAAAAAACATTAACAACAGAAGTGACAGGTTATAAGATTATTCAGTACTTAAAAATAGAGAAAGACAAGAAATATTAATTTAAATTTGAAAATAAAGGGTGAGGTTATGACATTGGTCTCTGTTAACTTGTGCTCTCTACCATCTAGATCCCAAACTTATTTTCTGTCTTCTTAACTGTTGTAGATTTTTTATTAGTGAAAATATTGAAAATTAATTCAAGAATCAGGAAAACATCTTAATGGACTGTGTTTCTTTAAAAAAGATACATTTCTGTAATATTAATTTGTTCTAAATTTTCAAGTCCCACATATTTCTAGGAAAAAAACAAAAACCTTATCCACTACAGAACCCCTAATGTGATCCAATAAAATTAATCTAATATTTCTTCTTCTTCTTCTTCCACTTCTTCTTCGTCTCCACTTTCTCCTCCTCCTCCTCTAACATCATTGTTGTCATTGTCATCACCATCATCAGAAAATAATAATATCTATATGTGGGGAGGGACTGTAAAATTTAAAAACAAAAGAAATTAATGTGTAAGTGTTTGTGGTGGTGTCATTTGTTGTTTTGTTATTCCAGTTTTAGCTACCAGAGAAAATAGGTAGACAAACATTTAAGAACAAATACTGACTGAGGTTTTTTTCCCCTACAGCTTTGCTACTCTTTTGGTTTTGGTTTTGTTTGGGGTTTTTTTTTGCTATCAATTATGGCTTGAATAGCATAAAAGGAAGGAAAAGACAATGAGTAGGACTTTGAATAGATGTTCCTAACTTCTAGATTTGTAGGCCCAGTTTTTCAGATATTGGCCTCCACTGGTAGTGATTGATAATAATCTGTCTAAGGACTGAGCATTGTTATAAAGAAAGCTCCTAGGCTGCTTGTTAGCAAGTGACTCACTTTTCAAAATGCTGAGCACCTAGCAAGTAATGTCAAAAATCAGTGCAAGCTGCTGAGATTTCTCATTTGAAAAATAAAGTGAAAAGAGTTGGGGCCACTTTCTATAGACACTAAATGTAAAAATAAACTTAATTTTACACTACCTCTTAAAAAATGTTAACCTTATTATGAACTTTTTCCTTCCTTCTAGCTTGATATTTTGTATATTTCTGGCTAAGCCCCTTTAAAAGACATTTGCTTTTATTGAAGCATAGATGTCTTCAGTAATGCAGACAGAATTATGATGACAGCTCTTTGAAGTGCTGAAGACAGCCTATCTATATAATCTCTGTTTTTCTATGGTTTAGCTCAGGCAGCTTTTCTTAATCCATGTTCAGAGTCTGAACAAATATTGGAACAACAGAAATGTTATATTAAGTATAAATTTGGAAAGACAGGTGGAGCTTTTGCATCAGCTGCATATGGAAACATAGCACAGCAAACCCAACTATTTCTTCTGGCAGCTGTAAGGTAACTGCTGAATAAGTTGAAAGGGAAAAAAAGGAACAGAGTAGAAATTGTAAACAGTTAGTTTCTTGCTTTCTATAATTGCTGACATTCCTTGTATGCTAGGGCAAAAGAATGGGGAACCCAAAATTGACTCAGTCTAGACAAGAACACACTTTATATTTGAAATAATAACATTTAGAAAATCATTTCATGCCAAATTGGGAAAAAGCTACTGTTTCAGCATAATCTGGTAAAAAGACAAAATGCTTTTATCAATCTTGTTGCTTAGTTTGGGCTTCTTTAACATCGGAAATGTGATTTACTCTGAGTTTCAAATGTATCTAATCACCATTTAGAGATGCTATAGTTACCTAGGACATATCTACATGACCTACATGTTTGATTCCATTGTCTTCAGTTTGTGTGTTACACCTCGTTAAGGGTGAGTCTAGTGAAACTAGTGATACGTATATCAGAAGAAATGTACAACAGCGACTTAATTCTACAGACCTAGACACAGGTGAAAATTATATTTAACCTATGGATATTTAACCTAGCATTTCTGGCTGCTTCTCCATTCTTTTCTTCCCCATCTCATCCATGGTGTCATAGAAAATCTGATTGAACAGTATGGCCAGGGTTCTTTTATATCACCTGTACCCTAAGGCAAGATTAGTCATACCAAGGTCATTTCTGACAAATGGTGATGTAGCATGTTCTTCGAAACTTCTGATAAAGACATAGCAATCTTTAAATAATCTGTTTGAACATTTAATAATCACTGACATTTTCCTGAATGCCTAACTTGCATTCTCTTGCTGCAATTAATTTTGTCCTAAAGATTTGGACAATTCACTACTGGGTTTTATCTTTAAAATTTTTTTAACTCTTGGAGGACTACCATCATATCTCCTCTGGATTCTTTTCTCCAGATAGGACATTGCCTGTTCTTTACTATTTTACCTACCACATACATTTTCTATACTTCTGACTACACTCAGAAGTATTATACCATCATTCTCTAGGATATATCTATTTAGTTATTTCCCAAAATGTTATGACCAAAATGGGATCCAGTATTGCTTGGGTCTTGCACTATTAGATACAGGAGAATTTCTTCTTGCAACTGACAAACAATACTACTGTTCATTCATCCTAGTATGATCTCTTTTTTTTAATGACAACATGACAATGCTGAAGACTATCCAGCTTGTGACTCATGAAAACACTGGATGCAGATGATTACTCCTTTCTAAGTTTAGAGTCGCATTTAACACAGACAGTGTTTTAATCTTTCAGTGTGTAAGGCATCAGCCTACTTCCATAAAGGAAGTGAAGCCTCTAAGATCATGCTCCCTATGAGTTCACAGGTTCGTAGCAGATGTTTAATTTACTGACCATCATGAAGCAAATTTCACAGAAGGGTAGAAGTTTTAAAGATGGTTATGTTCTCACAAGTGTGATGCAAGTATGTAGCTAAGTAGAAGAAAAAGTTAGAAGTATTATAACTGCCGAAAATATTTTATCATGATGTCTCTTGGTATTAGGCATCAATTAACCTACCCACACCAGACATCACCATCCTCCTACCCAAAGTGCTCAACTGCAGAACTGCTTCAATGTTTTCAACAGCCAGAATACATAAAAAAAAAAAAAAAAATCCTGTTAGTTGTAGTACCCACTTATTTCATATTTACTTGCAAGAGTATGATTCTAATAATTTTGGTTTTCTTATGTTGAGCTTTGTTGACATTGGAATGAATTGTTGTCAGAGATAGAATTTCTAAGTTTGGCTTGGACGGAGTTAATCTTCTTCATAAGTTTTCTTGCTTTTGCTCTTCCTATTCTCTCCCTTGTCCCACTAGGGCTTAGCAGCCAATGTGGGCTATCCCACAGTATTACTACATTTATGAATGTTAAATGCTGTCTGGATAACTTTATTTTTAAGATTTCAAGAAAAATGAACTTATTTTTGGTACCTGTCATAGTGCAAATATTTCTGTTGCCAATCACTTCTCTCTAACTTACATGAATTTGAATTTTATTAATATGTTATCTCTTGCCACTGTGCCCTTACTCCAAGAGCTATTTAAGGTCTCCCCATTAGACTTACTTTAAAAAGTTTATTCTATGTTCGAAAGTTCTGTGAAATTCCATGCCATGTGTAATGAACACTACGTAAATTTAATCCACAGGTAATGGGAAATCAATATTTGTATCATTAAGCTGAAGTTGTAAACACAGAATTTTAATAAGAATGTGAAATATATTGGCAGTTGAAACCATACAGGTGAATAAGGACATAAATACTTAGAGCTGGCTGCTGTATGTACGGTATTTTTTTAAGAAAAAAGGAATGTAAATGTCGTTTGGGCCATTATTTCATCTCCTCTTTTAAATAAACAAAATCCCTGGAAATCTTAAGAATAGCTTTATCTAGAATAGTGGAAATTAATGAAGAAAAACAGAATATCTTGCATATATTGAATCTCACCTTATAATGGGATATTGTTACGAGCTTACTCTTTAAAATACAGAACACCATTCCAAAAGAAGTACTACCGCCTAGCACATTCCTGATATGAGCTAATGCAAAGTAGAGGACTTCTATTAACTATTTCTCAGAACGAATCCTAAAGATAAAACTGCCTTATACAGAAAATCAGTAAAAAAATATTGCAAGTACGATGTAGAAGTATCAGCTGCTAGGAAATGAGATTTTTCGGAGACAGAAGAGGGTAAACCAAATGCATTGAAATTACTTGTTGACAGATGTTGCCCGGTGTTACAAAAAAAAGGACCCTAGGCAACGCAATGCTGCTGATACCAAATGGACATAAAAGTGTGAGGCCAAAAAATGTTGAGGGTTATTTGCTTATTTAACCATTTTCTTTTCCTTCCCGATATTGCTGAAATGAACACAGTGATTCTGAGGCAACAGTGAGATGTAATGATTAAGGGCTGTCTGCAGTAGAGTGCTATTAGTACCAGGACCAACTCAAAAGAAACTTTTTGAAAAACCGGTCCATTTTACATCACAATATGAAAATAATTTCTTCCTTTTTGTGCTGGTTTCAGTTAAAACAGAATTGAATCTCTCTTTGTGGATCTTCCTTACAGCTAAGTTCTTCTAAGTAACTGCATTTTTCTGAAGCTGGCTGAATATTTTACAGAAAGTGTCCGCTCAAAAGCTGAGAACACCTAATGCTTATAGTTACACTGAGTTAACAGTAGGAAAGGAATGCAGAAAAGGGCCCCTGTTTATTACTATAGTGTCCTGATTCAATGTCTGGAAGGTTTCAATACAATCCCAAGGATGAGATTAAGACACAAAACAGAGTTAAATGCTATACAACCTTGTGAGATTTATTTTGATGAACTGAGGAATGGGGATGGAGCGGTCTAGCATAAGCGGCATTACAGAGAGGGAGAAGGAAGGAAGAAACCAAGGGGAGAGAGATTAGTAGAAAAAAAACCACAGTCACCACCCTGGATCCCATGGCGTCCCGTGGGTCCTTTGTCGATGACTCAGTGGCAGTCTCCCAGCAGTGGGTGGTGGATGCCGCCTCCCCTGCCCCGGTCTCTCAGAGAATCCTTTATTATCCGAGTCAACCTGGGGTGATCCGTTCGCACAAATCACCTTGCACCGGTCATCTTCACACCAGTCACTTTTACACCAATCGTATTTGTACCTGTGAGTCTCCAAGGTGTTGTCTCTCAGCTGCTCCTGGTGAGCTTCTTTCCCCTGTCCCATCACTGGGTAGTTCCACTCTGGTCAGTGGCTCCCCAGTTGCTAGCCAGCAGTGACAAATCAAGCTGCAAATATGGAAAGCCTTCCCCTGTAGCTAGCTGGGGTGCTAGGGGAGACTAAAGACGGCAGTGAATTTTCTGAGACTGCACATAAATGATGGGGCCGAGTCACACATATAGCAACCAAGGTCACCGATAGACCTCTTAGGTCCCGCAAATGAGTAGTAAAGAGTCACACTTGCAGGGAGGGGTGGACAGAAGAGGTGACCCGACATTGACCAGCGAGGTATTCCATGCCATGCACATCATATTGAGTCTAAAGCTGGGGGTTCACGAGGCTCTCGCTCTCTTCATCCATGGCCAGCTGCTGAAGAGGACACTGCTATATTGTGCTGCCTGTGATCCTGATCCAGATCCCAATCTGTGGATTCCTGAGTCCAGATCCTGTCTGTTGGTGAGGCCAGTCCAGGACTTCCTGGTGCTGCCTGGTTGCTGCTGGTGGGATGCCAGCACCCCGGCATCCAACTCTGGGAAGCTCTGTGTCGGTTTGTATCTTTTGTTTTATTTCTCTTACTGTTCATATTATTAGTATTATCAGTGTTATAATACAGCTGTTTAAATATTCAATTTGTAAGTCTCTCTCTGTTTTCCTCCTTTTTCCCTTCCTCTAGTGGGAGGGCAGGGGTTAATAGAGAGCATCTGCCACTCTGTTTATTGCCGTCCTACTCTAAACAGTGACACTTTTCTAACTCACGTTCACTGCTACATGTTTAATACCTGTTAAAATACAGCTGTTTGGGTTTAATGACAAAGAAGTCAACATGTCTTTCAACAATGAATTTGAAACATGCCACCAGTAGTTAACTCAGAGTGCTGGTAAGTCAGCTAACATCACATTTAGTGCCATGTGCAAGAAGATTTTTATGGGCCTGTAGCAACACTGTTTTTCCAACTTAAGTACATTTCAGTTAAACTCATCCATTTTCTTCACACTTTTCACTCACTAGAATATTTGGCAAGTCTGTTTTTAAAACTTCTGTTCTTTCACTATTGAAAAGCACTAGGGTTTCCCTGGTATCCTCCAGGATATCATGTAAAGAAATAACTGATATGTGCCCCTCTGTAAAAGCCCATTCAGCTACTGAAAGTCTTTCCCGTTTGGCAGCTAGTCCTTCAAAGCTACACCTTAATAAGAAATTATCTATATACTGAGTGCAGTGCATGATTTTTAGGTACAGCTGCAGTGCATGATTTTTAGGTACCTACATTCTTCATTCATCTAGTCTGCAGTGTTAGATGCAGAGAATCCTGGGCAGCGGTGCTGCTCACAGAGATACCCAACACCTCCCCATTTATCCAGGAGTCAGAGCATTTTCTTTAGCAATCATATGTAAAGCTATTCCTCCTCACATGACAACATCCAAAATGCACATAATCCAGTCCCAAAAAAAGCTATTGATTTGGTCCAATCTTCCTCACCCATGCTAAATATCTAGTGCTTTCTGTTGACAAGCACTAGCTTTTCAGATGTGTCTATCCAGTAGAAACTCTGGTATCATGCATTTAAACGTATTTAGGCCTTCTGAATCTAGTCCTTTCCACACGGTTACACATCTTCAGAAAGGAAAAATGCCCTTTGCCCAACTTAATAGCCAGGTTGTTTGGCACTTTTCTAACAAGTAGGACAAGTAAGTTTCAAGTCTTGCAACTGAAGCATAAAAATAAGTAAGGATTTCTGTAAATACTAAAGCTTAGATGGAAAGGTATGATGGACTGCTTTTTGAATAAGTGTGCTTTAATAATTTGAGCAATCAAAAAATCATAAAGGAAAGCTTCCATGCTAATAAGAAGTATTTTGTAGATCAGTCGTATCGATTCATACTGGTGTATAGTGTAGTCTTGTCTAGTCTAACTGGTGTATAGTGTAGTCTTGTCTAGTCTAGTCTAGCAATAGAAGCAAATATTCATTATTTAGGAAAATATTAAACCTAAAAAAGAAGACAGGTATATACTGGAAAAATCTGTATTCTTGTTTACAGGCAGCAGATGCTATTTTTATTTCTTATACCCAAATGCAAATTAAGCACACAATGTGCAAATTAAGCATAGATTGAATGTCTCTCACCTACTTTGTTACAGGGGACTAACAGCTATACTTGCGTATCTGACTAGCAAAAAAAAGGGAAAAAAAAGGGAAAAAAACCACCGGGTCTTAATTTTTCTGGACAACTCACTGAAATACACAGACAAATATTCTTGAAATTACTTATGGTCTCTGCAGTTACATAGTTTTGAAGCATATTTAGTTAACCATAAAAGATATAGTTTGGATTCCAGAACTTTAGCACGTGGAGCAAACTCAGCCAAACCCTTTATTTTCAGGAGAGCTTTGAATGGCACTAAAATTGGAGTGACACAAATAGATAAGTAAACACAGAAAATACATGCAAATAGGCATGCTTCAATCATGGGAAAAAATGGTTTCTCAACAAAAAGGCAGTTAACATCTTCTATTTCTCTGCCAGTTCCCACCTTACTATATCAAATTATAATTGAGTACTTATCATTACGACGCCTGGTAGAAGCCTGGTATATAAAATATTTTATTCCATTTTTCGGGTTATGTCACATAAGTGACTTTTATAGAAGAAGAGCAGAAGGCAGAAATGCTAAATATTAGCATAAATAAAAAGTATCTTGTTCAAAAAATGAAAGCAGAAGGGCTGAGGTTTCCAGCAACTAGCTCCTCTACTAGCTGGTATTTTTTTCTTGTTTATATTTTATTTCAAGAATCAAGTATGGAACCCTCAGAAACAGATGAACAAATAGCTGTCAAGTGTAAGAAAGCCATTTAGGATCTGTCTATAGTCAATGGATAAGAATAATTTCAGAGAGTAATTTGTACCATTCAAAGAGTTTGAGAGGTTATATCTCTCCCAAGGTAATTCATCCTGCCTGACACTGACCAGTGACTGTCCGTGTCACTTGAAAAGAAAGGTTAAAATAGGTGTCTAACTTTTAGGTAGTTGAAGGTGGGTAAAATATATTCCACTCCGACATTCTGTGGAAAAAAAATTCTGTAGCAATTAAGAGAGTGACTAGCTGCTGTCAGTCAAAGTTTCTAGCTCAGGCTTTCCAACAAGCATTTCTGATAGGCAATCAGTCTTCAGATGCATGAGCAATCCTTTAGAGGTGCTCATTTTTTTCTGTTAATTAATGCGGGTGCCTAGACAATGAGCTTGAAGTAAATGACACCTTTGAGTGGCTAAACATGGGTGAAATTAATTCAATTTCAAGTGATCTTAGGACAGGAAATCCTTTAAAACCCATGGCTGTGTAATTATTAGGGGAGCTAAATTTCATAATCTTCTCATTTCACCGTGTTGGTTTTGAGTATCATCTCTATTTGCATTCCTTGTCTCTTGTAGAACACAATGGAAGGTAGATACTGGCTGAATCTATCATTCGTAGGCATAACCTATTTTGGTTTTTATTCTAAACACGAAGTATCTTCTGCTTGCTAGTGGGTGTGTGCATGTGGTTTCTAGTGATACAAAAGACTCCTTCTAAGGCGTAGTAGAAAACTCAATAATTTTGCTCATACAGTGAAATTTCAAAAGCAGAGGACCTCTGGCCACAATAAAGACACACCAAGAGGTGATATCTCGAGTGGAGGTACCCATACACCTGTCAAGATGTGGCTATTACCATTGATGACCAGCAAGAGAAGACAGATCTGACAGAGTTCTAAAAAAATGTGTTATCCCGTACTGAAAAATGCTGGGCTTCTATTTGCCGTATAATCAAAAATATTTTGTTATATGTCTGTCAGAAAAATGTGCTGAAGGTAAAAATGTGCTTCAGAACCATTTAGAATAAAAATATTTTTAAAATGAGAATGTAGCATCTTTTCTGCATGTAAGTGAATTTTGCAAAACTGGACTCTGAAGTTTAAAGGAGACGAGTACAGGAAAGATGTTACAAGGGACTAAGAGCATGACTTAGGCATCCAATAAAGCAAGAACATGAAAGGTGTATGTTACTATGTCACCTCTTAACACGTGTGGTTTTCCATTTACATCAGTGGGAATTTCAGGTTTTGTATAGACGGAAAACTTTAACATAAACAATCCCGTGAAAGCAAAACAATTAAAAGCTGTAGCTGAGTTAAAATTCCGTCTTTAACACACTCCATTTTGTATAGGTTTAGCAGCACAGATGGTACACTACTTTAAATCCTTCTTTTCT
>Ga0181612_168904_pt1 | contig 11779 bp, 2 predicted proteins | sample HoacroProtozoa21_FD_119630 | JGI IMG/M metagenome (GOLD analysis project Ga0181612, IMG submission 119630) | Hoatzin crop microbial communities from Cojedes, Venezuel. Combined Assembly of Gp0051906, Gp0051904, Gp0051908 | reverse complement strand
TCATCTTTCCGTTCGCGACGGACTCAACGTATAACTAGAGGGAAGAGTACATTCCGAAGCTTACACACAAACCACCTCTGAAACCCCCCCCCCCCCCCAACCTTGCCACACAAACCCAGAACAGTGGAATATAACAGGATGGCCAGTTTAGTACCTATTTACAGCATTACTTCAGTGAGCACTGCCTTTGAGGTGAAAAGATCTACCTGAGTAAAGCTGTAACCTAAACTGATAGGTCTAGTCTGTATACTAGTTACTTTTCTTCAGAGAAGCTGCTAGACCCAGTGTAAGAGCCTTTCACAGGCAAATTCTTCTGAACTTGTACTAACATTTTGTTCCTCCTTAACAGGAACATGCTGCACCAGCATCAGTAACTTTGAGGAAGCCAGGACGAGTTACGGCACTGATGAAGATATTCTGTTCATCTACACAGACAGCTGACATCCACACCTGACACACTTCTGGTCCTTTCCTGTGCAGCCTCCGTGGCAGCTGGCTGCTTGTCTCAGGACTCCCACTGCAGAGACCTTGCTCCTGAATTGCAGTGGGATCTTAAACAAGGGAGGCTTTATAGACATGGACTATATTGCAATGCTGTCTTTACCTTTTTTTTCCCTGTTGACGTATCTGATTTTGCAATGTATGTCTCACTGGATTTTTCCCCCCTCATTTTCAACACTGCACATTTGACAGCAGTTTTAAAATGCAGGCCCAGAGCCTGTTCACTTTTAAGCTTATTTTCAAATTAAACACATGAGAAAAAAAGCACCAAATCTATAAATTTTAACACTTAATAAATGCATAGGTTTAGGGAAACAAAACTAGGAAAAAAAAAGTAGAAAATACCTGTTTCTGTCAAAGCATCAAGGGCTGATCTTCATCCTAAATGTAGAGATTTGAGGTTCGGCAGGGTATTACAGAAGGAAAAAGTTAAACCTCTTTTAAATAACAAAAATGCCTTGCTGTCTCATCACTTTGTCTGCATTGTAGGAATGAAACATGTTTACTCAAGGGAACTTCCCAAGTTCACCATACGCAGATTTAGCATTTATGCCACTGCATTAAAGTTTGAATTGTAGTTATTGGTATTGTTCCCTTGTACTATAAACTCAATCTCTTTTGGCTAAATCCTCTAGGATGACTGCTCAGAGCTCCGTATTGCCCTAAAAGTTTAAGTGAAGATGTTTTATTTGTACCTAGAAGTCTTTATTGCTCTTTGCAAAAACCTCTGAACATTACGCCCTGCACATGTGCCAGTTTCTGCAGAATCCATTTTAAATATAAACTTTGAACTTCCTAAGCAAATACAGAAAATGATCATCCCCACTAATGATATATATTTTATGTGTAAATTGTAAATACCTGACAGCATACACTAGATTGTAACTAAAATGCTGAATCATAATTTGAGCCAAATTTTGCTACTGGTATTAGTTCAGTGGCCTTCTAAGAAGAGCTAAAATCAATTAAGAAAAGAAGGAATATAAACATCTCTTTGCTACAAGTAAAAATGCAGGAACTCAGATTTTCTAGCTCTTATACTACAGCTGTATTTGGATTAAGTTGGAGTTACTGTATTCAGACATTATCAAGTGAAACTGTTACCAACACATTCATAATCTTTTCATGGATTACTTGGGTTTTATTACTTTGCTGAGAAGCACTGTATAGTGTAGGAAATAGCTGCCTATTTCACATTCATCCATCGCAATTTCCTACAAGTCTTGCTCTCTAGTCCTGCATATGTTGAAGTGGGTAGAAAAATCAATACTAATACTGATGTAAAGCTAGCAAAATTTTATTTTGCACTTAAGATAGAGATCTCACCTTTGGCATGGTTTTAGGAGAAGAACTGCTTGAGTTCTGGCGCTGCATGGTGTGACAGTAAAAGTTATTTAGTGGTGGAAATAATAAATAGGAATTGACTTCCAGTACAGTAAAAAAGTTTTTAAGAGGAAACATTTATCAGATGCTGACTTACTGAAAAGCATCTGGAAAGTGTTTAGTAGGTATGCTTAGTAGAATCAAATGCTCCTTTGTACAAAGGCTAAAAATACCAACAGACATTTTAAATTCAGCAGCCTTTAAAAAGTTCCAAACAAAAAGTATGTGACAAGAAATGTTCAGTGTATCAGATTTTGCTTTTCATTGGTGAAGTTGGAATACATTCTGACACTGATACTTGCACAATGAGTAAAAATTAAGATGTGATTTGTGAGCAGTAGAACCAGTACATTAGTGCCACCAGCAGAATCTCATAAAAAAGGTACAAAACCTGTTACAGATAATGCCTTCCGACTCCTCCAGAATAAGTCACCAGAAGGCTACTGATCTGGGAATTTTTATGTCCAAGTCCAAATTCACGATGTTTGATTTAGAGAGATTGTATTAACTATGTTACTAATTAACAGGTACGTAAACTACAGGTTGACAGTACTTCCTTAACCCATGCATTTTCAGTTAGGTAGTTCATTCAATACCATTAAATTGCTACAGAATTTATTTTAGAGCAGGCTTGGTTAGCTAAATAAAAAAAATTCATACAAATGGCTCGTAACTGACATTCAGCCTTTTACTGGTTCAGCTGTCCAAATGCAAATCTGGAGCTTAAACATAAAATACGAACCTAAAGACATGCTAAGTGGTCTGAAGTGCACAGATGGGTGTAACAATATGGACTGTTAAATGTTTGGTACCAAGGGTTTAAATACTTCAACAAAACTGAAAGAGACAAAGCTGTTCAAGCTAACAGAGACAAAAGGAGAGCTCCACCATTGCAGCAGGATCTCTTTTAGCTGCCAAATGGAAGATAGTGACAAGAGATGAAAACACAAGGAAGAAGCACAAGCTGAGTGAAAAGACCCGAGTATTTATGTAACACAAATTCAGATTAAAAAGCAGGTCACTGCACAAGCATTCAGAACACCTGCATTTTCTGAAACTTCATCTCCCATTACAAGATTATCTTATCAAAATACTCATTCTGAACATGTTTTGTCACTTTGTTTCCTTCATTATGTCAATAGCAAAGGAAGGAGTATTTTACATGCAGGGATTTTATACATAAATATATTTTTATTTGTAATTAAGCCATTCTCAATAAAGGTTTAAAGTCACAGATAACCCTGTAACATATTGTAGCAAGTGCATTTATTAACTAGCTTATGAAAAATGTTGGAAAAATCTTTAGAGGCTGTGTTACACACTTAACTGGAAATGGCACAGCTGAAATTGTAATTTGGAAAAAAATGAAGAGTTCAAATATTTATTTCAGCTAAAAATTCCTAGATGCTAGGCTGTAAATTGTACTCATTTTGCACCTCCTGAACACCTGCTGCATCACCTGAATCATACAAAACAAAATTTCAATATATGCTAGTAGATGAGAATAGCAAATGTATTGTTATTATCTACATTCAATAGCTGTTTTGTGTACTCCACAACCACTGAGTATCCTACTGGAGCACAGCTCCAGGGAAGTAGTTTTCATTACCCATCCTGATCCCTAATAGCATCTCCGTGGCTTTCTGTTCGCAATGAAAAGTATGCAACTGCACCAGCCTTGCCTGTGCTTTAGCTAGTGTTTCTATTTTTGCCTCACAACGCAGCACTGAGCTTCCAAAGATACTAAAAGCATCTGTCTGCAGCACTACTTTTGCATCTTGAAGGAGCCCATCAAAGGTATTAGTCCGGCTGTGGTTGTAATACAGAGTGTAAAGGGAAACAGAAAGAACCAGAGCGGTCTTACTTTACAGTACTCACAGATCTTCAAACAACTAGGACATGTCTGGGACATCACTTAGCTCTTAACAAAGCTGAATCAAATTATGCGTAATTTAAAAAAAAACACAGATGAAAACAATGTATGCCTCCTTTCTCCCCAAATTATGCATTTGGGTAAAAACTGAAAAGCAGAAGTAAACAGGACACAATGCAAAGCTTATGCTTCATCATCAACTTGTTCCTATTGGATACATTTCCAGTAAGGAACAAAAGTTTGGACTCGTTACTGTAAATGACACAAAAAACCCCACCAAACCCAAGAAGCCATTTGTCAATTATTTTACTTAACACAGTTTTGAATCCTATTATTTAAAAGTTGGTTACAGGAAATTAAAATGACAACATTAATAACAACTTGTGATCCACAGTAAAGCTATCACCCAACAGTACCTTTTAATTTCTTATGTAACATTTGATTGTAATTAGATGCTCTCTCTTACTCTTTGATTATATTGGGTATAAAATAAGGCTGGACTGCTTCAGTGAGCTTGTCTGCATACATTTCATATCTACCAGTCATCTGGAAAAGAAAAATCAAAGCTTCAGTTCTTTTAGTGAGCTATGAAAGTACTTCAGCAGAAAATATTTATATCCACCATTTTTTTTATGATGACATTTTAATTTCCCCAAACAGTAAAATTATAATTAAGTCAAATGCAAGAGCTCCAGCGCCTTAGCACAAAATAATATACTTTTATAAAGCACCCGCATTGTTTTGCCTAAAACTATACTTCTACACAAAAAAGAGTGGAAGTGCATTTCCATTCTAAAAAGTAAAATTTTAAAATTAACACCTTCCTGCTTTGCAGCTCTCCTTCACTGACAGTCATGTCTGCTGACTAATTATTTAATGCTATTTTGATTATCTTGGACACCTGACAGTTGAATATGAAAGGTGGACTTACTTTCCTATGTATCAACAATATTCTCTTTTTAAGTTATGTCAATGAAGGCAAAGGAGTGTATATGTAATTATGTCTTTATGTTATGACCTCGACAACTGATCAACCCTGCTGCCAGCAATAAGTCTGTGTACGTGCCACTGACGATATTTGGGTTGCTCTTACTTTTTCATTAATAATACAAAATATTATCATTGCTTTGAGTGTTACAGTAAGCTAGGAGGCTGAAATAAGAGTACTTTACGTCGTGCCATCCTCTTCTGAAGTGCACAGTCTACAACAGTGGCTCTGAGAGGGGCAAACTACTTCCTTCTTGCCAGGGTGTAATGAGGACAATTTGTTTAACTACTTTGCTGCTGTCATTTTAGCAAAGACATTCTACTTAACATCCCTTTCAGCCATCACTGAATGCAAACTGCAGACACCAGAGCAGGTTAAATAGGGTTCCTACTTGGTATCAAGGAGTTTTGCGGCAGATAAACGATGACTTCGTAATTCCTCATTCCCCTCATATCAAGAACTACCTCTGTCTTGGCCACAGATGAGGGGCAAAGGAAACATATCCCCTGTCATATAAACAAAAGCCACAGCTATGCCTTATGCGCCAAAAGACCAACAATAACAATGCACACCATGAACATAAAACTTAGGTGCCAAAAGCACAAGACTTGAAGACAACAAAAAAAAAGCAATTCTATACAAAACAGCTAAAGTCAGTTTTGCTTTTACTATTTGTTTTTCCTAATCAATACAATTGCTTTTCCTCAGCTACCCCTACTAAGCTGTTATAAGCAATGCTCCGTGTGATTCCTGACACACTAAATCTCTACTCTGCAATGGGTTTCAGTGGCAAAGCAAAACTAAATGCCTGACTGACTCAAAAAAACTGGGAATCTCTCAGCATAACGTAATTCCACAATGTCAACAACCATATACCTACCACACATCTCTGGAAAATACCAAATGCAATTCTGTCCAGAAGAGAACCTGAAATTACTTTTTGTCCTTAGTCCCTATATATGGATTGGCAGCATTACCAAAGAAATTAAGCTCTAGCTAAGAAATTACTATGTTTTAATTAAAACATTTATTCAGCATTTCAAATCCATAAAAATTTTGTATTTTTACATCAAATTCAAATCAAACCACATTATATATTGCACTATATTGTAATGCTCAAGGTAGTTCCAAATATACCGGCTCTATAAAATAAATGTCTGCTTGCAGGAACATTATATGCAAAAATCAACATTCCGTGCAAATGATTACTTATTTTAAATACTGCATTATCACTGAAGAACCTACATATATTGTGATGGTTGCTAGCCAGGAGTTCTGGTCTACTTTGTTAGGATTCAAATGATGCTGATCTTAAGAGTGGAGATTAAAAAAACCTCTAGTCTCTAGCAGAGAAGTACTGAGGACTAGAATGAAAGACCTATCTCCACAGAAGCAAGCAAGATGTTTTCTTCATCAGCAAAGCCTATTTATTTTATTCCAACAGAATATTTGTGGGGCCTGCCATAAACTTGATCAGATTAAAAGAAGATACTAGGGTGTGATTTAAAAAAAAAAAAATCTGGTCACTTCACAAAAATGGTGTATGATATAGCAGACCACACAGCCTGTACTGGCACAATGGAACAGTTAGCAAACTGCAGTGCTGAGGTGGCAATCTCCTAAGCCAGCACTGCTGCTGGACAAATTAAATCAAATTACACCCTCAGGACAGATGATCCAAATAAGCTTTATCTCAAAATGTGAAAAAATAATAATAAATAAGTTTGCTAAAGCCACGTGAAGAGGGCTGCAGTTGTCTTAATCTCATTTAGATTAATCCAAAAGTGTCTTAGGATGTTTCAGAGATGAATGTACACAGTTCTTTCTCTGTGGCTTCAACACATCCACAAATTCAGGGAGTTAACACTGCAAGAATTTTGCACACAGGAAGTTCCCTGAAGCTTAAAGATTATTGTGGTTTTGGGTTTTCACTAAACTTCACCGAAACTGACAAGTAAGGCCTATAAAAATATAAAGAACTACCATATCATGTCACATGAAAGGCCCATCTCAGCTCAGTGGCAAATGCCTACGTAACCTGCACAAAGAAACCACACACACTTCCCTTCGTGGTCCTCGGAGCTCTGGGCAATCCACACTTAAGGACCAAAGATTTTTCATTTAAAAGCTATTGGCCTAGTTTCCCTGAATTTGGCAATTCCTTTTCTGAATCCATTTATACCTTTGGCCTCCAGAACACCATGTTAAATTAGTGCAACAATTTAAGCTTTGGACTGTTAAAAAAAAAAGGCTGCCTTTTAAGTACTGGAAGATTATATGATCATTATGAAAGCTTGTTTGTTCTAATATTGTATGCAAGTTTGTATGCAAGTTTGTTTACAAGCAGGCTTACCTTAAAATTCCATTTGTCACTGACTTGCCTGCAAAGATTCAGATCCATCTCCACCACCAGAAGTCCATCCTGAGTGCGAGAGAGTCCTGGGGTCCTACTGCCATCTGGTGCAGCTACGTAACTTGAGCCGTAAAAATGGCCCAAATCATGGTGTGCTTAAAGAAATTTTTAAAAAGCATGTAACACCATCTGCAAATAAGTATACAAATTCGTATGCAGTGTCCCATGAAACCTGGCTTAATTTCTTGTGGTTGCTCACTCACTGTGCTTTAAGCAAGATATCATCCTGAAGAATCACAGCACAATCCTTAGGTAACTGCAGTTTCAACCAGTACTTACTTCTCATGCACGGTACAGCTTTCACATACACTGAATTAACAGGAAAAAACTCACCGCATTGCCTTTTAAATAATGCATTATTATGCCTTCCCATTATCAAGTCCCTGAACTAAAGGCTTTGCTTTTGTTTTTTAATTTAGAATTTAAATGAATTCTAATTGTCAAATCATAAATTTCCAAAACAGCTAACAAAGATGCGCCCATTCAAATTTCAATACAAGGTCAGAGATGAAAACACTGGGATCTGAGGCATGGGGGTGGGGGGGGGGAAATCACCTTACTTCATATTACATAGCTCTGAGTTGTGCCAAAAATCAGCCGCATCTGTTGTACTGCTAAGCAATGGATACCACTGACCTTTTTGATGCAGCTGCTACAAACACTTAGCTCCAAAACTAGCCACAAGAAAAGGCTCAGGCCCACTCCAGATGAAGCCAGGTGTCCTGGTTGCCACAGGACAAATTACAGTGTTTCAACATACAAGTGAAGTACATACAAGCAAATCTCATGCTCTTCTTTGAGAATGCTCTTCTTTGAGAATGCTCTTCTTTGAGAATGCTCTTCTTTGAGAATGCTCTTCTTTGAGAATGCTCTTTTTTAACTTCCAGCAAATCTGTGAGTCAGGACAAAATGGCTTGGCCGGGGATTCAGGACTACAGAATTACTATTGTTAATAATCTCAACAAATAAAATGTCAGCCACGCACTGACAACACGTGCTAATCTGTGGGATTTCTGTCTTCCAGTCCTACAATACTGCATTGACTCCAAAACTCTTCATCCTCTGAAAACCCATAGAAACCTTAGGTATGAACTTCTGGTGACCACACACCATGGCACTACTGCCTTCAATAGGAAGTGCTGCTTCTCTCCAGCCTACAAAACAGCAGTCTTAAAGGCAGTCACTAGCTACCATAGCTGTTATGGGATAGACACTTGCAGGAGAGCTATCGTTTCTTCAGACTTTCTAATTAACAATTATTAGCAACCACTGAATGTGATTTCTGAACATACCTTTTCCACCATCTCCAGAAGTAAAAGCATTTTTGTAGTATTCCTGTGAAATAAGAAGAATCCATAGGTGGCAGTATAATTCCAGTTCATTCAAGAAATCCTTGCTAGTCTACCATATTTAGCATAGAAGTTTATACAAATTTATTAACATTTTTTCTGGCATACTATCAGCACTATCTAAAGGGAGTCATCAGAGGGGCCTAGTTTCTACGGTGGATAGGCTAGAAAACAAGGTCTTTTTCTATCACTGCCTGTTGCTCCTACACTTCGGGGAACATGTCTCGTATGAGTTTCACGAGTCTAAAGAAGAGGCAAAAAAAAGGACACATTTAACCAAACACTTCTTGGTGGATCACAAAGAAGGCAACTGTATTCACATAGTGGCAAGAACAAGTCTAGATTTTTGCAGGGAACCTTGTAAGAGAACATCCATGTAGGGTATTTGGACTAATCTGAAAGCAAGAATAACCTATTGCGTACAATATTGATTTTCGTTATAGAATTTCAGGGTCCAGAAAGAGGTAGTATCTGTACAACAGCAACTAGTTGTGTACCACTGATTTGAGGATGTATTTCATTTTCAGTCATTTTGGCTAAAAGAATACTGATTTCACCATCGAAACTAGGAGAATTACGACAAGGGTGGGCACCTATGACAAAGAGAGCAATTCAAGAACAGGAAGCAGCTGCGACCAAAAAGCAGGCCGCCAGCAACAAGGCAGCTCTCAATCTCTTTAGCACTGTCCATCTTCATATCATAAACACCAACACAGCAGCTATACAGTAGAGGAATCCATGCATTCAAGTGCTGTTCAGTTCATTACCTTGAATTAACTCATGCTACAATACCTAAATTATGAAACGAATTTGCAAAGTACATACCGTTCCTACTCTGTTGATAGGACATGTAAAGCAGTGATTAGCTATGGCAGCATTTCTTGCTTCAATTGGCCACAGTGACTCGCTGCAACACACAAAAGGGGAGGCAGGTATTCACTACTTGCCTACTTCAGAGCTAAATTTAGATGATAACTGTCTTGCACTGCACATTTTCTATCACAGAAGCCAGAGTTCGCTGCTAAGACTGATCTTGCCCTTACAATCAAAATCTCCTCACAGATACAGTCAAGCACTATAATAATTTTCTGCTCAAATATAAGTATAAACAATTTTATCTGATAACCTGGTAAACAAGTCTTTGTCATGGAAAAAAATAAAGAAAAAATTTAATACATTTTCAAAGCAATTAAAGTGTAAAATGTTTACTCTCCAAATTACACAAAGGAATTTACACACCTGCTTTCACATTCCACTAACTTTCAATATATCAAACATCAATCTGCAGCAAAGCTGTAAGAGATTCATACAAATTGCCTCCTTTTTTCCCTCAAATGGTCCAGGAGAGGCTTTTGCAGCAATGAATGAAAAAAATTAATTATGGGAATAATAAAAAAAATGAAAAGAAAAATCCACTTCCACCAAAATTTCCTACTTCTATTATTTCAACCAGTTTTCATAGCACTTACCAGTAAGTCATTTCTTATGCTGGGTTGATGAAAAAGAAAGCATGTTTAACAAAAGCACCTCAATAACTTCTCAGTAATCATCTATCAAACCAGTCACTAAATTTAGATAAAACCAAGAACCGAGAAATGAGGACTAAGAAAATTCCTTCTCTTTTACAAGCCTCTATCTTCTTCCAAATGAGACTTCAATTCAGACTGGTATTTAAAACTGAAACAGTCTTTATTAAATATTTTGATACACAGGGATCAGACCAGTTAATAGGTCTGCAAGTACTCAGAGCTCCAAAACAAAGGTGATACAATTTGTAGGCTCCTGTGATAGTGTGTACCTGCCAGATTCTGAGTACCAAGACAAGGTTGCAAGCATCTGACTCGTTAGTCTCCCAGTCAGCCTCAAGAAACTTAAGAGATGGTCACTGGACTGACTGAAACCACTTGGTTTACTGCCTCTTTTCTCAATTGCTTTGAGTATGGCAGCCAGATCTTCTAAGAAAAACAGATTTTATTGAAAAGCTCCAGCAAATTGCAGTTTCACAGAAGAAGAGAGACAAGAAAAAAAGGCTATAGCCAAGAAGCTACCCCAGAGACAGTTTTTACATGGGCCTCAAGAGCCCTCTTCCTGCAATAAAAATTATATGCTTAAAAACAATCAACTGAAAGTCAGTAATTAGAAGAGCCTGAAGCACCCAAAGTACCAATGAAGTGCTGTATGACAACAGGGTAATTTCTGTTTGCTCCCCTGTTAATGGGCTGTAAGCGGACAAATATCACAAATATTATTCCAATAGCAACATAAATGCCCCCAAAGCATTGTGTATTCATTCAGCTTTTTTCAAAGCACATTTTTCAACATTACTCAACCTAAATTATCTTTGATACCAAAAACTATTAAAGGCAGTTTAATGATAGAATACTGCATATAACCTACAGTTCTACTTTCCAGGTTCATAAATACATGGTTCTCTGCATCTGAACTGGCTGTGGGTATGAAAACTTTATGCCTCTGATCTCATTTTCACCACTTCTGCTCTATTGTGAATGCTCAGTGTCCTCAGAATTTTCTAGCTGGTCAGCAATAAAAATTGGATTAATATTCTTGGACCTTCTTAGAGAGACAGAACTCCTCAAAATTTACATTAAACAGGGAAAAGTGAGGGGCTTGGGTGAATCCTCAAGAAATGGAAAATGCTAAAAAATATATTCCTCTTACATTTCTAACTCTTCTGTTGTCTTGTACACCCAGCTTAATATTAAGTCTATACGGCCTGAACATTTCATACATTACAGTTTACAAAACTGACACCGGAAATATCTCTTCCTCCAGGGCTAAAGAAATAAAAACAAAAGTATTCTACAATCAGTCCACTCACACAAGCCCCACTAAAGGGAGAGAGAAGAGAAACGAGAACAAATTTTTAGTATTATAAGAGATCAGTATGTCTTCTTTTTTTGATGGCTACTGGATATTATACTTGTATTACAATTTCATCAGTAACAACCAAATATGCTCCTGTTAGCTTCATAAAACTTAGCTTTGGAGCTGGAAACTCAAAAAAGACAGTTCAGCTAGCCCAAAATGTGTTTTTTTTTTTAAATCACAAAGGAAATTTATTTGTCCAAAGAAGACTGCAAATCCAGACTTGCCCCCCATACAAAGTTTACCACTTATTTTGAAAAGGGTTAAAAATATTAATGCTTATAATTAAGCATAAACTACCATCACATCTTCAGTCATATGTATGTAAACATTATATAATACTAAATTGCTTTTCAGAGCCTGTTATTGGGGGGGGGGGGGGGGGG
>Ga0181612_158775_pt1 | contig 11779 bp, 7 predicted proteins | sample HoacroProtozoa21_FD_119630 | JGI IMG/M metagenome (GOLD analysis project Ga0181612, IMG submission 119630) | Hoatzin crop microbial communities from Cojedes, Venezuel. Combined Assembly of Gp0051906, Gp0051904, Gp0051908 | reverse complement strand
TGTGCTGTGGGGGGTGGGGGGGGGGGTGGTTGGGGGGTGGGTTTTTTTTGATATTTGAAGACTACTAGTTCTTTTGGGAAAAGATTGCAGTATTAGTAGTTTGGATATTTTTTTTGCTGCTGAGGAGGGTGTGTGTTACTGTCTATGGTAATTTTCATGTTCTTAAAGTAGTTTTGCAGGTGCATTTTTATCATTAATTGGTCCCTTTTGGAGTGTAGATAATGAATATTCATATCCCCCCATCTAATGTAGATACCTGGGTGAATTTAGTAATAAGAATATCAAAAATATTGAAAGTGGTTTTCTGTTGTGGTGACTGTTCAAAGCCATTGAGTTAGCTGCTGACAGAAAAATTTTCTTGCCTCTGTTACTTTAAATCTAAAACTTTGAATTTATTACGTGATTGCAATAATTGATTCCTGCTGCACATAATGAATTGTCTTATCTATAGCATTAAGTTCCTTCAGAAAATGGACCCCTTAGCAGAGCCTAAACTTTAAAAATAAAAAGTTATATAATTTAAATAGCATCAGTTAACACTTTCTGATATAAACATTTTAAAGCTTGTACAAACTGGATTAATGTTCCTCTAGGGTAACTAAATGAAAATTTGGTAACTTATTAATATCTCTCTCTTTCTCTCTTTCCTTCTCTTTCTTCTTTCTCACGCTCTTTCTCTTTCCAAACTTATTAATCTCTCTTCTTCCCTCTTTCTCTCCCCACCTTCTGCCCCCCTTCTCTCTCTCTCTTTCTTTCTTTCTCACTCTCTTCCCCTCTCCTCCCAAAAATATGCCTTTACAGAAACATAAGGTAGATCTTTTCTACAAACTGCGGCATGTGATGAATGAACTCATTGACCTACGTAGACAGCTGCTGTCAGGTCACTTGACACAGGATCAGGTGCGAGAGGTCAAGAGACACCTCACAGTGAGGCTGGACTGGGGCAATGAGTAAGTACAGGTACCTGTTGGGTACTGTTTGTTGTAATTATTTTTAAATAGCTTTTAATAAAAAAAAAAAAAACCAAACTTTTTCCTTGCAATAGCATTTGTACACAGGTAGAACATTTCATTATTTGGAAGTAAAATATAACTTTTTACAGTGGGTTTATTGTATAGTTCTTCTACTATTACTATAAATGAGCTGTTTGCTTAGTAGGTCTTTTCTAAGGCTATCTGCACTTTTAAAAGGTTTAGGTCAATTTACTTACTTTGTATCAATATAATAACTGTTAGGCTTGGGGGTACCTGTGCATAGATACTAAAGACCCATTTGTCAGTTGAAGTATTTTAATGGTTGATGCAATAACTAGAGAGTCTTACTGTCAACAGCAACATTGGAACTGAGGCTGTAATATCTAGACTTTTTATATAACTATAATACTTAATGTCTGTATTTTGCTGTTGATGACATTTCTCAGAGGTTTAGACTTTCCTTGTTCAGTTCCATGGTGAAGTTGTGGAGAGCTTTGTTTGTTTGTTGGTGTTTTTTAGAGCCAAAAAAGACTGCAGTTTAGATAGAAGCTGAAATGGTAATAAATTGCCATTAGACAAAAATTAGCCCTTCACCAAAATTGGTTTTGTTCTGACATAGAGTGTGTCAGACAGGTAAGTTTTCTGTGATATGCATATGACCTTTTCAAAGGAAAGATCACGCTCCTCAGGCATATAGTGACTGCTTTTCCACTAGGAGTAGGATTAGTGCTAATTAACATACAGCAGGAAGGAATTCTGTAAGTTGACAACTAAGGAAGAAAGTCATGTGTTTTTCACTAACATGTCTTTGTTATGACCCTTAGTCACCTACTTCAGGACTCCCTCTGAAAGACATACTTCAAGCCATTCATGAAGATTTAGCTAGCCCCCATGCTACATTTTGTTTCTCTCTAGTTGGAAGAAAGCTCTGAAGGACATAGACCAATAGGTTGCATCAAGTCATTGTTCTGCAGTGTGGAGTTACAGATACTTTCCGTTATCGTTCCCAGTAGAGTAAATGGGAACCAGGAGACCATTTTTGAACATTATGCCTAGACTTTTTTGCGCAAAGAGTGTATGGACGAATTTAGCAACAGGAAGCTGCAAAAATGTTGTAAGGAAAAAAGGTGAGGAGAGTAGACAGCAGTGCAGTAATGAAGGTGTTTGGGTTTTTTTTAGTGTAAAATCATTAAATATGAAGTACATTGAAACTTGAAAGGTAAATATAATGCAGGATAATTACAGAGACGCATCAATGAAATCAATAACTATAAATATGCTAATGATTAAATTCATCTGCACAGATTGCTTGTGTAGGAAAAAAAAATTCTGTATTTCTTACTCATACCTAGACAGAAGAGGCTATCAATAAAGGAACTGCATAGAAAGGCATATGATTGAATTAAATCTGTACACTGTGCAGTATTTAAATGTAAGTGTCTAGGAATTTGGAAGGTCTTTCTGCAACATCACTTTTTTTCCATAGAATTTGCGGGAGATTTCTGTCACTTTCTTATAATCTCCCCTTTCTGAGTTTTGTCATGCAATTCATGACCACATGTCTTAATCTGTTAAAAAACCCTAATGATTTTCGTATACATATTCATATAATACTATCCTTTCTCGAGGAATGTAATAATGTTTATTGTTTATTTTGTCACACTTGAGATTTGCAAATAGTTATTGCCTTCAGAAAAGCACCTTTGTGCTTTTAGACTTTCGGTTTTAAGCATCCTTCTGTGTATTTATGCATAGCTGAAATCTCATATAGCGTCTTTTTTCCTGCATATCTTGCTAGGTTTTATACAGAATATTACAGATGCTTCTGTGTTTTAAAAATGTTTCACTCCTATACATTTTATTAGATTATTCAGTTTTTGAAGTCTGAAATGCTATTGGAAGTGTCCAATGGTCTGTAAATAACAAGGAAAAATTTGTAGAGCAGGAAACAAACATTATCAAGCTGAAGTCTGCAATTCATCATCTCATTTTAAATCATCTTGCAAGTAAAATAGAAATTTGATTTTGAAATATGTTTAGTTTTTTTTAAATGAATGGGTATGGTTTTCAGCTTTTACTAATGCTTAGAATAGGAAACCAGAAGTAAACTTTTTGACTAACAAAAAACTGTTTCATTCTAGAGTCTTTTGCATCAAAAACAGATGAAGTAGTGTGCCTTACAGAGCTTCTAGTTGAAATGTGAATGCTCTGCTCCAGGGCAAAATATTAGTTGCAGCAGTATGTGCATACCTTATTTACCGAAAGGCAGATGAAGATTTCTTCGAAGTAATTTAACTTAAAAATCAGAGGTCATCTTAAATGATCTTCGGGATTGATTCTTTCAGATTAATATAGTGTCTGTCAAGAGATTAACAGAAGCATCCAAGTTTCTGAGCACAATCACTTTCTCTTTTATACTGAGAGAAGACACTTCCTTCCCTATAAAGGTGGGATAAATACACTGTGTTTAGGCTCAGAAACAGAGTCGAGGAGGGGGAGCCATCAATACTTTGAGGCTTTGGACAGATAAAAGTCATAAACAAGATGAGTTTGTACGCTTATGTTACTTTTTAGTTAAAGGTTATTCTTTTTCACATAAAATGTTATTAAAATCATTGCGTTAAAAGAACTCTTCCAAGTAGTTGCCTTAAACTCTGCACAGAAAGATCCGCAGATAGCCAAAAGTTAGAAATGAATATTTGAAAAGAAACACAGGCAAAAAAATGTTGGAAATGAATGTTTCACACTGTCATACAAATAAAATTAAACACTGTTTTAAAATCACGGCCTTTCTCCTGCCTCCAAATGGCAGTGAGAAAGCCAATCACAGATGCAATGTTTGTACCTACTAACTACTAACAAGTGTAACAATGTAGAGGGAATAGTGTGATCCAGTGAAGTAAACATAGTCTTAAAAGTCAAAAGGTCTTCAATTTCAGTACTCGCATCCTTAGAAGAGTATTTTTGGACTTTGAGTGGCTTACCCTCTTGTCATATTTTTCTTGACATGAAAGGAATACTAATTACTTACTGGTAGTGTTGCAAAATTAGCTTAAAGTTCATAAAATGCATTTGGAGTTATGTATTAAATGTACATGTGAAGTCATAATATCTGGAGATCAGTTTGAGAATTAAAGAAGTTCTTACTATGGTAGTAGTCATTGTTGCGTCAAAGAGGATCAAAATAGGAGTGAACAATTCAAGCAACCATAATGAAATGCTTTTAAGAAGGTTGCAGAAAGAATAGTTGCCATTTCTGTCTAAATATATAATATTTTTTCCGCTCTCCTGAATATACCTGTATTAATGATTGAATAGGGATTAAAACTGTAAGGAAGTCTCTTGGATGTCAGTCTTTGAAGAAAACCTTAGTAACCTCTCTGTAGTCTGATACTTCCATGCTCAGAAGAATTTGCTGCCATTCCCTTTAATCAATTCCTTACTAAGATTACTTACCTTCATCTCATCATCTTCATTTTAAGAAATAATTTCCTGTGTAGCATTACATGTGTGCTTTCCTAATTTCTTTATAGAAGACAGGCCCTGCAGCTTATTTCTATATGAAATAACTTAATACTGTCAAAGAAAAGCATCAAGTTGTGTTAGGACAGCTAATTTTCACAAACATGTTTCTCATATATTTATTTTTCCATGGATTTCTCTATTGTATTTCCTTCAAAGTCTTTTTTAAAGCTTGCACGCAGTTTATGTGAATCGATGTCAGGATCATTTCCTTTCCCTTCACCACCTTTATAAATGTATTTGTGTAAGAGAAATATGAATGATATTAAGTGAGGCTTTGATGTAGTGAGAGAAAGAATACAAGGAAAATTAGTGGCTGCAAAGTCAAAGCTAAAAAAATAAAGGTAAAGTATGCTATTTTGGAGCAAAGGGGTTGAGATCTTGCATGCTCTAGAGATGTAATGAGTTCACCCAATCTGTTCTTTAGGATTGGATGTGCATCTTAAAGACATTTTTTAGTCAAATGATACATTTCTGCAGGGTTCTTCTAGGAAGAGTTGTTATGAATTGTGGTTTTACGAATTCTAAATTGTGTAGCATTTGAATTATAAATAATGAAAGTGTTAGAAATTAAGACCATTCTTCAAAATTACCTTTAAAACCAGGTTGATTTTCTATAGAAGCCCACTTAACCTGAAGTACAGTTGTATGTTCATCCCTTTCGGTATTAAAAATCCTAGAATTTTTGTCTATTGGCTTGTCTTCATATTACTTGAGAGAAAAGTATCTAGAGATTTTGCATGGTGGATTTTTTTCAACCCCCAAAAAAGGAAAATTACAAAGACTTCTGTGTGGAAGAGGAGGAATGTCTACATGTCAGCTGGAGTTATCCCAGCCATATGCTGTCAAGAGGTAGTTGATAGGCTTGGGGATATTTTGTAGGCATACTTGGGAAATACTTTTGAAAGGCAGTTCAACACTAAGGCCGAATAAAAAAGCACATGAGTTTGCTTGTAAAAGAAAGTATTGTGGAGAGAGAATCTGTCAAGTAAACAGAAGAGTACATTATCCAATTTTTATGCGTGCTATGTTTTGGAGAAATACTGCTTGGCAGCTGGTGCTCTTCTGTTCCCACAGTATTTGATAATAGAGAGTGAAAGTGGGCCACTGACTAGATTGCCATTTCAAGTATTATGTTGTCAGTCCTTCGCTGCTGAAAAATAATTGATACAAATTAAATGCATAAACCTGAACTTCCACCTGCACAATAAATGACAGCATGTTAATACTAAAGCAAAAGACACCTTTGTCTGCTGGGAGCAAGTGTGGTGCAGGATTAACGGAGTATTAGAGAATGAGAAAATCTTGTGGACTGGAAATCCATGGTGTTAAGAGATTCAACTGAGAATGAGATAGCAGATAAGTTTCTCAGGGATGCTACTGCAGTTGTATTAAACATTATTAAGTAGAAGATAATACCTTTGACGTATTGAGTAATGAGTCCAACCCCTGTTTGACCCCATTTCTCTAGAGAGTTGAATGAGAATACAACCATACCAGGCTATGATTAGCTTTGACAGTTTTTTCTGTAAAACTTTAATAGTGCTTTGTAACTGTAATGCACTTGAAAGTGGTTTTGATAATGTCATTAGAAAATCATTTGTTACTATCTGTATGTTGAGGAGAAATTCCTTTATGAATATACTTTAGAGGTGGGTGTGTGTACACATGTGAGTGACATAAGACGAAAGCAGGAAAATGTTTCGTTCATGTGTTTCTTTAATTTTACTATTAATATGTGTGTTAGGAATAGCTTTTTATTGTAATGCTCGGAATTCTTTATGCCTCAGAACCTGAAGATCTACAGAGCAAAAGTTGGGTTTTAACAGCTTCTTGGTTGTCTCATTCAACAATCTACAATCACTACTTAATTGTTAGTAGTTCTTCATTTATTTGTCTGGATGCAAAATAGCTTATTCTGTCTACTACTTGCATGCAGCTGTGACCTGAAATTCCTTCTTTACTATAGAATTTCTTAACTAGTCATCCTCTTTGCACTTTTTTTTTTAAAAATAGTTTGTATGTTTGATTTGAGCCAAAATATTATTTCAGTTCAGAGTAATTAAAGGGGTTTTTCTATGTGTGTTACAGATTAAAATTCTTGTTGATATTGCTGTTATTGTTTAGCATTTAAAAATCCTATATTTATACAGTGATAAAGTTGAGGGTTTAGTTGTGTGAACACTAGAAATTTCAAAGCAGTTTCCCTAGGCACGGTATCTATTTGCACTTTTGAATAGGGTTACCAATGGGACTTTTTCATTACGTTGTGAAGGAGCCTAATCAAATACTGCAGCAGAAACCAGAGTATTAAATTTATTTGCCTATTGCATTTCCGGGTATGAAATTAACTTGTTCTGGATACTGCAACAACATATTGGCCAAAAGCTTGAACTAGCATTGCTATAGCTCTGCTAAAGTCAGTGAACAAAAAGTAACAAGTTCGTAGTGGGTTTGTTTGATATTTGAGTTTGATTTTATTTAGAAGAATTATCTGTTTTATGATTAACAATTGCAAAAAGACTTCAGTAGTTTAGTATTTCTTGTGTCCTTGCCTTTGAGTAAGCACACGTAGTAGATAATAATGAACGCACTAATATATTATACTTATCATTGTTCCTTCCTTCTCTTTTTCAGACATTTGGGCCTAGACTTAGTTCCTCGGAAGGACTTTGAGGTTGTGGATTCAGATCAGATCAGTGTTTCAGATCTTTATAAAATGGTAAGAAATTTGTGTGAGATTCCTTTGCGTTTTCACTTTGGGAGAGAAAGAAGGGAAAAAGTTTTTATTCTTTACTCTTACATATTTTCTTGATTAGAATAGTGTCATAAGCCAAAAGTCTTTTTCCTTTACACCCTAACCACCAGAATAGTCAGTATCTCTAGTACCCTGAGTTTAGTAAGAATTAACCAACTTTCTTTCAGAAATAGCATGCTTATATACATTTTAGTTTCAATTTACGAAGTAACATGGTATGAAAACTGGAAAAGGTAACTCTGAATGTTGTTTCTTCCTACAATTTTCATCTTTTTAAAAATGTGTTTTTTCAGAAGCAGCTAAAGAAGTTCTAAGAAATGTGCCCGTCATATACAGCTAATTGGACTCCTTTCAAACTTTGGTCTTTGTTGCTAATATCAATATACTAGCATTTAATGAAGTAGCAATAATCTCTTTTCATTTGTTTGTAGAATTAAAGAAAAATAGGGCTGGAAAATCTTAAGCGGTCATCCAGTCCATTCTCCGGCTTAATGTCAGGATCAGCTGTCTCTGTCATTTCTGGCAATTTGTTCTCTGTTTCTAAAAATCTCCACAGCCTACCCAGGTGATCTTTTTGCTCAGGTCACTGTTCTTACAGTTCAGAAGTTCTGTTAATTGTGGTCTTACACATAGAGATTTATTGCTGCAGGCTAAGCTTCACATCTTCCTGTCGTATCCACAGAGAAACAGATTACTCCTGCATGTTTGCACTGCCCTTTATGTACTTGGAGACTTGTTAAGTCCCATTCAGTCTTCTCTTCCTTAGGCTAAAGAACCCCATTTCTTTCAGTTTTTCTTTATAGATCGGGTTTTCTAGACATCTGGCTCCCGCATGTATTCTGCAGATGTTATATTACAGAATCTGGTTTGCTGCTGCCTTTTGCAAGCATAGTGTTGAATTCTGTCAGGTGGGAAATAATACAAAATCTTGGAAGCTCCAGAGATCACCTGCTGTAATACCTTGCAGAGCCAGGCAAATGTCATGGCAAATTTTATTGACATGAAATGAAAAAGGCTATGGATTGACGTGCTTTTTTGGGTTTCTTGACTGTGACTTCAAACAACAATTAGTAACTTGCTGGGAAAAATAAAACTGCTTCCCGTTGTAGGATCTAGTGTTGATCAGCCTATTTTTTCCATTAATTAAAGCTTCTCAAGCCTGGAGTCCATCAACAGTTTGTGTGAGTCCAAGAAGTCCATGAGAGCTACTAGTTGACTCTTTCAGGAGTCTGCAGATGAAGAATACTTAAGTGAAAAGTCTGCTTCGAGAAGTTACGCAGATAATCTTTGTTCTGTTTCAAGGATTTTTGAGCTCACATAAAAGAATGGGAGGAAGGAGGGAGACCAATGAATAAGCTAATTTGAGCAAGACTAATCATTGAACATTAGGGCCATCTCTGTTGTATGGCAGTGTCCCCTAGAAAACATATGTGGTGTGTTTGAACAGGAATGTTAGGATTTTCAGAAAGAGTAGTACAATGCTTCATTGCAGCGAGTTCCAACTTCTGTCATTATTAGTCACTAGTACATTCATATTAGTACACAGTAAAGTTAAAGTTGTTTCAGAAATGTGAATTGTGCCATTAATGAACTCTAGAGCCACTAGTGCAATTCACAATTTAGGTGCATTTGGATTCTCTGTTGTTAGTAGGATTATGTAATACAGTTAACTTTGTTTGGAATCATAATGTAACTGCAAAGGGAGAAACAGAATGTGATGTTCAGAGGAAAGTGAATACAGACCTTTCCTGAGATGCTACTGTATTTAAAAACAAACAGAACAACCAGGAGGAAAAAAAACAAAAAAACAAACCAAAACAAAAAAAAACCAGAAAGACGAACCAGCATTACTTTAATGCAGCTTCTTAGCTTAATATTTTCCAAAGAACATAGTGGGTTTTCTGCATAAATATTGTTACAGTTTCACTCACTTGTAGTAAACGTTTAATTTACTGTTTTAAAATGTTTAGCCTTCGGCTATCTAAGTTTAGGGAGTGATAGGTCTGTGTCTAGGTGTTTTTTTTTATATGAAAAAATGTACTTCTCCTTAAAACAAAGGCATGTTTTGTAAACAAGCTATATGGTGTTGCTGTTTTGGATTGTTTGCACCATATAACTGCGGATTTTGTGGAAAGAAGTAAAAAATGTGTTACATAAGAAATACTAACAGACATCACTCTACAGTACTAATTTTTAATGTTTGTTCCTTATCTGCCATGGACCGAGGAGAGGTTGGTGCTATTACAGCAGTTTCCCTTGAAGTACAAATAACTCAGTACAAAATTCAATCAGTAATGGCTCAGAGAATGCAAGACAAGTTGCTAATGGGATTGCTTTATTAGTCTGTGCTTCATTCTGCAGGCTTTTTTACTCTGAATACTTGTATTACAGCAAATAGCTACTATTTAATTGTCAGAGTAGTCTGATTATGTCACCCATCTTAGTACTGAAGAAAGTGTCCATGGCACAGTGTGCTGCTCAGTTCTGTGCTGGTGTCAGGACGTGACCATTAGTCATTTTACACTTCACCATTGCTTTGGTTTGTAGATTCAAGAAGACAGTGCTGTCTAATCTCATCTAGTTCATAGTTAGAAGGCAATTTCAGGAACCAAACCAGCTGAAAGCCTGTTATTTTTTTAACTTAAATCTGGCAGAAATGGAAAGGGAGGGAGGTTATTGGTGTGTTTTGTTGTTTTAGGGGATTTTTGTGTGATTTTAGTTTTGGTTTTATTGTTTAACAAAAACCCAGGAATAGAATCTTCCTTACTCCTGGCAAAATACTTAATGGGTTCTGAAATGAGCAGTGAGGTTTTACATTGTAAAATAATTTTGCAGGAGTAGTTGTGAAGGCTGAATTACATTCTCATATTTGCAGGATTGTAGAATGTTAAATGTACCATAGAAAACAGTCTCATATTAGCAGAACAATGGATGAGTTAACACATTCGAATTTGCTATCTGTGACAACAAATTCAAGCATTTTATACAGAGTCTTTAGACTTAGTATTACTTTTGTTGGTAAATTTTAAATTTTAAAATTGGAGCAGCTTTTTTTAGCTCTCATTTTTCATTGCTAAGTATATTTGTGACTATTGTATGACTACTGTATTCACCTCTTTGTCAGAACTGTTGTGCTTTGGGGCCTTCTACGTCCTGTTTATCCAGGTTACTCATTATGAAGCTAAATACTAGTGGCTTCAGGATGCACAGCATTTTTTAGAAATTGTTGCTATACTCCTGAAGGAAAGCAGATTACCCTTTCCTTATGAGGATGTGTGTGATTTTCACTGATGTGATGGAACACTTTTAAAAAACTTACGTTACTTCTGAAACTGTGGGAAAATGTGTTGTCAGAATTCTGCCACAGAGCTTGGTGCTGGAGTTGCCACTAGATTGAAGCTGTCATTAAGCAACACAAGTCCAGCAGAATGTCAGAAACATTTGGATGCTACTTTCAGTGAAAGGGGTTACAAGACACAAATGTCTGGAGGCATTTGCGAAAATCAGAAATGTTCAAACCTGATGATTGTATATGTTTTGCTTTTCTATAAATTTATTGATTTGTCTATGTGTCTTCAGGATGAATTTAAGAGGTGCATGAAAGGCACAGCTATTGGCTATGTCACTGCTAGGTCTTAGCCATTTCTTTCAGCTACCTGAAAAAAATACCTCAAGTTTACCAGAATTCCTAATAAATAGACAAGTTTCAAATGAATGCTGCCATCACCTCAGAATTGCTTATTCTTTATTCAGATGGAAGGTGAGATTGGTAAGAATGAGTAGTTATAAAACTTGAAAATAGAGACTTCAGTTGCCCAGAACTCTGCTGGAAAAGGAAACCAAATGGACACAAACTGTGCAGGAGCGTCATGAAATCTCTTTGTGATTTTTTTTTTTGTTTGTTTAACAAAGCAGATTGCCAGAGGACAGATTTGTGTACATTTGGTTCTGAATCTTAGTAAGAAGTTGGTTGAGAATATGAAGATAGAACGCAGTTTATTTGAGACTGATTTGGTAATGATAGGATTCACTTATTAAGCATCGTTAGGAAAGGAAGGAGGAAGAACAACAAGAGAAACTAATATTATTAGATAAACTATCACAAGAAGCAAGTTTGATGGGGAAAACAGAGGTACGGAAGATTGATAGCTTTTTCAGTAAATTAAAATTAAAACCACAAGATACTTACTAAGAGGGCAGGTTGGATAAATTAAGGATTCTTCATTGCCTTCAGTCACTAGATTGAAGGAACGGGAAATTAAGATTACCAAGAGCGAGTGTAGAAGAACAGAAGTATAGAAAAGCATAACAGAATAACACAGATGGATAAATAGAAAAATTAGAAAGGTAATATGCAAATTAAGATATAACAAGCAAATACTGTCAATTGTATCAAGAAACAGTTTTATATAAATAAACTGGTAGTAATTGGGCAAACTAAAGATTTTATACTGGGGGAATCCAACTGGCGTACAACACAAGAAAATAACGTGGCATTTAATGTCTTTTTCACCCCCCTCAAGCT
>Ga0181612_122528_pt1 | contig 11779 bp, 7 predicted proteins | sample HoacroProtozoa21_FD_119630 | JGI IMG/M metagenome (GOLD analysis project Ga0181612, IMG submission 119630) | Hoatzin crop microbial communities from Cojedes, Venezuel. Combined Assembly of Gp0051906, Gp0051904, Gp0051908 | reverse complement strand
GTTCCATTTCTATGAGGGTTACTCGATGAAAGAGGTAACGTTTCCGGTGCGTGTGATGTATGAGCTGGGCATTGAGACCCTCTTCGTGAGCAATGCCGCTGGAGGTATGAACCCCGCTTTCCATATCGGCGACTTGATGGTGATCACCGACCATCTGAACCTCTTCCCCGAGCATCCTCTGCGCGGCAAGAACGTGCCCCCGGGCCCCCGCTTCCCTGATATGAGCGAGGCATACAGCAAACGCCTGATACGCCTTGCCGACAGCATAGCCGAGGAGAAGGGCATCCACTTGCAGCACGGCGTGTATGCCGGCGTGCAGGGGCCCACGTTCGAGACCCCCGCGGAATATACGATGTATCACCGCCTCGGGGCCGACGCCGTGGGCATGAGCACCGTGCCGGAGGTGATTGTGGCACGCCACTGCGGCATCGAGGTCTTTGGCATCAGCGTCATCACCGACCTTGGAGTTGAGGGCATCGTGGAGAAGGTGAGCCACGAGGAGGTGCAGGAGGCTGCCAACCGCGCACAGCCGCTGATGACCGACATAATGCGCGAGATGATAAACAGGAGTTGAAAATGGACATAGCAGATTTGGGTGAGTTCGGGCTGATCAGCCGTCTCACAAAAGGAATAGATATGAAAAACGCCTCGACACTCAAAGGTCCGGGCGACGACTGTGCCGTGATGCACTATCCCGACAAGGAGGTGCTCGTCACCACCGACATGCTTATGGAGGGCGTGCATTTCGACCTCACATATATCGACATGCAGCACCTCGGATACAAGTCGGCGATGGTGAACATCAGCGACATCTTCGCCATGAACGGCACGCCGAGACAGATGACCGTGAGCATCGCCATCAGCAAACGCTTCAATGTCGAGGACCTCGACAACTTCTATGCCGGACTGCGTATGGCGTGCGACAAATGGGGCGTTGACATCGTCGGAGGCGACACCACATCGTCGTTTACAGGCATGGCAATCAGTATCACCTGCATCGGAGAGGCGGCAAAAGAGGATATCGTATATCGCAACGGGGCAAAGAACACCGACCTCATCTGCGTGAGCGGCGACCTCGGAGCGGCATATATGGGCTTGCAGCTCCTCGAAAGGGAGAAGGAGGTGTACTACCAGCAGGTGGAAGAGGCGAGGAAGAAGAACGACCAGGGGGCATTGAAGATGCTCGCCGACTTCCAGCCCGACTTCGCCGGCCGCGAGTATCTCCTGCAACGGCAGCTGAAACCCGAGGCTCGGGGCGACATCATCGCACGGCTAAGGGAGGCCAACATTCACCCTACGGCGATGATGGACATCAGCGACGGACTGAGCAGCGAGCTGGCGCATATCTGCACGCAAAGCCACTGCGGATGCCGTGTGTATGAGGAGAAAATACCCATCGACTACCAGACGGCAGTGATGGCGGAAGAGCTGAATATGAACCTCACCACCTGCGCACTCAACGGAGGCGAGGACTATGAGCTGCTCTTCACAGTACCCATCGGCGACCACGAGAAGATAGAGGAATTGGAGGATGTGAAACTAATCGGACATATCACGGAGGAGAACTTCGGACGGATGCTCATCACCCGCGACGACAAGGAGTTTGAACTCAAAGCCCAAGGATGGAATCCCCTGAAAAAATAAATCAATACCATTTGCCTAATGAGAAGAGTATTATTGACAATCATGGCGATGACTATCGCCTTCGCAGCTCAGGCACAGCGTGAGCGCAACTACATCTACCTGCTCGACTGCACGCAGTCGATGATACAGACCACGAAGATCTGGGATATCACCAAAGGATACCTGAAGGCGGATATCGAGGAGCACGTGGCCCCGGGCAGCACCGTCAACGTGGTGCCCTTCCAGACCGGAGCCTTCGACCCTATCACTTTTACGCGCGAGGACTTCAACTGGGAGGAGGTGGAGAAGACCGTGGACGAGTATATCAAGACACGCAGCAACACCGGTATTTGCAACGCCTGGGATATGGGCACACGCCTCTTGGACCCCGCCAAGGACAATTATTTCTTCCTGCTCACCGACGGCGAGGACAACGTGGCGGGCATGGACGCGGTGTGCAAGCGCATAAGCCAGTGGTGCGACAAATACCAGAACAGCTACGGCTTCTATGTGATGCTCTGCAAGGAAGCGCGCAACCAGAGCTTGCAGGATGCCGTGGAGGGTTGCAACCGCTTCACCCTCGTTGATGCTGACGGCCACCCGAAACCCGTGGGCACTTTCTATCCTCACGACATTAGGGTGAACACCCGCACCTATCAGCCCAAGACCCTCACCTTCTCGGACGCCGCGAGCTACGAGGTGGAGGTGAAATGCGCCGACCCCCTCTTCACCGTGAAACTCGACGGAGGCATTCAGCAGGGACGGGCAGTATTGAAAGTGGAGCCGAGACTCGAAAAACAGCAGTTGGCACAGGCCCTGCAAGGCAAAATCTCATACGTATTCGAGGCGAATATCACCCCCAAGGGCAATATCGAACTTTTAGACGACAAAGTGGTGGTGGAGGTTATCAACAAGCCGGAGCGCAGCCTCAGCCTCGCCGACGAGGAGATAAATATGGGCAAGGCAAACTATTACGACGCCTTCCTCTTCTGGGGCGCGAAAGCCCCCGACACCTTGCGTGCCGACCTCAAGGCCGCCTTCAACGATGAGGCCCTCAAAGAAGGCTCTGTAGTGGTGATGAAGAGCAAGCTCATCAAGGGCGACGAGGGATACACCTTATATTATAATGGCAAGCCCTGCGACGACGGCACCTTCGAAATCAGAGGCGGCGACCAGGCCTCTGAGGTCTCGGTTGTATTCAATGGCGACGCCGCCGACGGTAAGCGGTATGTCGAACTCACCCCGATGAAACTGAAGAACTTAGACAATATCAACGATGCCGCGCCGAGCGATTATAAAATCACCCTCCGCTCCAACTACGACACGGATATGAACCCTCTCAAGCTGATGCTCCTCTGGCTCCTCGCCATCATCGCCGCACTCTTGGCAGTGTGGTTCCTGATGCTTAAGCGGTTAGTGTATCCCACTTTCCGTGAAAAACACCTGTATATCAGTGAGCCGATAGCCAAGGCAGTAACCCTCAAGGGGGCGAGAAGAGTAGTGCTGTCGAACAAGAAACAGCAGCAAGGTATGCTCAGCCGTCTCTTCTCCGGAAGGATAGAGTACGTGCGAGGTGACGCATGGGCAACACCCATAGAGCTCGCACCAGGCAAGCGCGGTCCGAGAATCAGGCTTACCAACCCATACTTAATCGACCCGCCGGCTTCCATACTGCAAGCCGCGGAGACATATACGATAGAGAATGATGACACTAAAGAGAAGACTGTGTTAATGGTAAATAAGTAAAAATCAAAAATATAACAACCTAAAAATCAACGCTATGGCTACAAAAATCAGAAGATGCCTTTATATAGGCTTAGGAGGCACGGGAATGAATTCGCTCTTGCATGCGAAGAAAATGTTTGTTGACACTTACGGAGAGGTACCCCCAATGATTGGTTTCCTCGGTATCGACACCGACGGAGGGGAGTATAAAAAGTCTATAATCTCCACAAACGGTCAGGAGGTGTACCTCAAACCCAATGAGCAGTTCCCCATCATCGTGGAGCACCCAAAGGACATTTATATGCGCAACAGGGATATGTTCTCTTGGGTTCCCGAGCAAAACGAATATGCACTTACGGGTATGACAAAAGGTGCTGGAGCAATACGCACTAACGGACGTTTTGCACTTACCGTTAATGAGGCTAATGTGTCAAATAAACTTAAAGAGGCCATCGACGCCATTACGAATGCCAATATCGCAAATAATGCCAAATATGAATTGTTGGAGAAGAATGTGGAGATACATATCGTATTTTCTATTTGTGGAGGCACTGGAAGCGGTACATTCCTGAATATGGCTTATTTGTGCCGGGAATGCAAGAAAGATGCGAAAATTGTAGGTTATGCTGTCCTGGCAGATGTCTTTGAGTCGTTTCTCAAGGCCGGTGTGTCAAAGGTGAAACCAAATGCATACGGCTCCATTATGGACCTTGATTTTATGATGCATCTTAAACCCACTGATGACAACAATATTGTGTTTAAATATTTCGGACATCAGTACAAAGCTGATGACAGACCCTTTGATGCCGTATTCCTTGTTGACAACAAAAACTCCAATGGCGACACCTACGTGCATGTTGACCAAATGGCAGAGATGATAAGTCTTGCACTCGTCACCAGCTCTGGTGAACTCTCCTCGGCGGCTGCCAGCACTATTGACAACATTGAGAAAAACATCCTTGAGAAAACTATGGATGTGGAAAAGAAGAGGGCTTGGGTATCAGGTCTTGGAGTAAGTGAGATAATATTCTCCGGTGAAGAGCTCGCACATATTTATGCCCTCAAGGCGGCTAAGAGATATATCAGTGATTTGAAAGGAGGTCGCGTTGATGCAGAGGGAGAGGCAAGCTCATGGATAGACAGCCCCGAGGTGAATATCCGGGAGAACAATAATTTCGACAATGTTATTGACTATATGCTCAACAAGAATCCAAAAGCACCTATGGAAGAAATAAATGACAAGGACAATGCCAAAGGGGAATGCGATGTGTATATTGCCAATAACATCCTTGAGCCCGACCTCAACAACCGCATATTGCAGAAGATTGACACTGTGAACAAGAACCTCCATAATTTTATTGTTAAACATGTTAATGAAAGTGGTATAAGCGGTGCAAAAGAGGTATTGAAAGCCATCAAGGAACAAGTGGATATCTTTATGGATGAGATGAAAACTGAGCTTGATGATTTCCAAAAGAAAGAAAAATCCCTGGAGGTACAGCTTCAGACTGCCATAGAGGACCTTACTAATGAAAGCGGCAAGATTGTTAACCTCTTCAGAAAATCGGTTGTTAAAGAAGCTGAAGAAGGAGTTTGCACTTGTACAAAAAATCTTGTTATCAAAAAACGCGAGATTATGCGCCGCAATGCCGCAATAACATTCTATAATGCCTTGTTGGCACAGATTAACGATGAGAATAAGACTCTTGACAATCTTCAAAATGTTGCCGACAGCGTTTCTGACTCTCTCGGGAAGGAAATTGCTGAAGCGCAGAATAACGTTGGCCAGCGCTCATTGACTTTCCAAATAGACCTCGGCTCTGCCAAGGCAGCAACCATTAATGTTAATGATAATGATGTGATGGTAAACCTTTTTGTTGAGAGCCTTACCACTCCCAACAAGTTATACGACTATAGCGGTTTGTCTCCGGAGGACTTAAGAGCCGCTCTTTTGAATTACACTTCCAGCCTTAATGGAACCAAGGCTCTGAAAGACACGACTATCGACAAGGTCCTCGATGGTATGGATGATGCCACCTTTGAAAGAATAATGCGATTGGCTCTCGATAAGTCAAAAGTGCTGCTGAAGGTTGACTATCAAGGTTTTAGACCCAAAGAGAATCCGGCAGACCTCTATTTTATTGGCGTGGCAGACAAGTCGTTGAGCAGGCTTAACAAAGACAAAGCCCTTGAAAATTGTATGGATGCCAGCGATAAGGGGAATGTAAGTTTTGCCAACATCGGTATGAACGACAAGGTGATTTTCTACCATCAGTATGGTGTGGTGCCTGCCTACGCTGTGGCATCGGTACCAAAATATCACGACAAATATGTTGAAATGAGCAAGACTGTTGACTGTCATTTTGACTATCAAGTGGAGACGTTGATGCAAAGACAGGAATTTGACATTATGCCCAAGGAGACTGTTGACGACAGCATTGACTTCTGGGTTTTAGGCTTTGTATTCGGCTTTATCAAGAATGATAATGGTATGTATAAAGTTATAAACGAGGATGAAGGTGACGCTCTTGATGATTTCTGGCTTGAGCTTGGCAACTATCGTGACGAGGCATTCCTGAAATTCAGGAGTAATCTGACTTATTATCATGAGAGTTTCAGCAACAAGGTAGAAGAATTCCAGACCACCAAGGGCCGTGATGCGTTGATGGAGATTCTCCGTGATGCCGCCGACCCCAAAAATTATCGTGAGAAATACTCACAAATAGGTCTTTCCAACGACCGTCTGAAAGAGAAAGGTTATGAGAGCATCGCCAACTTGCTCAGAGAGGAGATTAAAGTCGTGAAAAGAATTTATGAGAATCGTAAGAAATAATTATTGACGGAGTAAGATTATATGCAACATAATTTTTATATCTTTTGCGGCTCTCCGTTGCTGCCTCTTGCCAATCGCACTGTTGAAATGATGCATTTCAACAGTGCGGAGACCATAGATTATTTCCATTGCGCCGTAACAGGGACAGAGGGGATAAGCACGTTGGAGATGCAAGAAAAACAAGGGGGAGGCTTCTTCACTGACGAGCGCAGTGAGTACGATTTGAAGCAGGGAAGTGTCACGGCTTTCGACACGGCAAAGCTTTCTATCGGCACCTGGGTGAGTAAGTATTTCAATATTGAGAACAGCCGCGACACCACAATGATTTTCACTCTCGTTGTGCCGTTGTGGGACAAGGATGCGGCAGAGCAGGCAAAAAAGATGATTGAGGCGATAAAGGTTGTCAGCAGCGACAAGCGCATCGACATCGTCGCACTCTCGCCAACGCTCACCTCTGCCGAGACACCGGCGGAGGAAGTGATGGCGGAATCGAAGAATACCCTTGAAGAAATGAAAGGGTGGGGGGATGTGCATCGCCTCATCGTGCTTTCCAACCGCAATTCCACAGGTATGCCTCTGATGCTCGAGAGCGTGGAGAGTCAGGCGCGTATTCTCACTGACTACGCCACCCTTTGTATCGAAAACTACTCGTCGATTTATCCGTTGTCGGAGGACTACGACAAGGTTGAGGCTTGCACTTTCGGACTTTCAGAGTGCTATTTCGACGTGAGCTATTTCACCGAGTATATGCTCCATCAGTGTTATCTGAAGCTTATGAGGCGGGAAAAGATTCACGAGGACAAGATTGACGTGAACAAGACTGCCAAGGAGGTGGCGAAGAATTTCACCGGCAGCTCCACAAAGGTGAGTCGTTTCCTTGCCGAAGAGGTGAATCCCAAGGTAAGAAAAGAGGAGACTGAAGACCACAATATTGTGGTGGAATGCACTCCTGGCGTTGACAAGTCAATGGACGAATTGAAAGATCGGTTGGAAAGCTGCATCGCAAAAGAGGATATCTCTCTGCCGCAGAAGCAGGCAATGCTCTCAATGACGTTGGGTCGCGATGATGACTTGCTCACCAATTACCTCTTCCCCGAGGAGCAGCAGACTTTCGATGACTGTTACACTGAGCCTTTGAATATCTTCATAGATGAGAACAACAAACTGCCGGGTGCCGAACGTGACGAAGAAGGCAATGAGAAATCTGTTTCAAAGAGGGTGCTTGGCGATGGGGAGTCAACAATTGTCAATCCGCTGCCGGAACTCAAATCTTTGAGAGCCGACATTATGCGCGACAACAACTACCTCAGAATGAAGAGGGATGAGCTCAATGGTTTGGAGAAAAAAAAGTCATCATCCTCTGTGTCAAATACCGACGAGGACGTTAAGATACAGGAAATAAAGGAGGCTTTGGATAAAAAGGAGCAGGAATATGGTGAAAAGCAAGACAGATACCGCACGCTCCGTGAGGAGTACGAGAGTTTGGTACAGGAGATTGCTGATATCACAAAGCGCCGCAAGATATTAGACGAGTCCACCATTGACTATAAGGACATCATCGAAAAGATGGAGAAGGGCATTGAAAAGTTCCGTGAGGAGCGCATTGAACGCATAAATTTCTTCAAAAAGGACTTGATGAAAAAGGGTCTGTGGATGGTAGGGCTTATCGTGCTCCTCGTTTTGGTGAATGCCGGCTGTTGGTATGGTATAAAAGACTGGGCACACAATGACCTTATGGGTTGGCTGCTTGGTGCCCTTGGCGTGGTGGTGCTTATCACCATCGGTATGTGGTTCTACGGTCGTTTGGAGTTGAAACACTTCATAGAGGAATTAGATGCTGAATTGGAGAAGAAAGAGGAGAAATTGCGTAAGCGCAAGATGATGCTCAAGGAACTGCCCACTCGCCTGCAAATCACCGGAACGTTTATGGACAAGCTGTATAAGATAAATGAAAGCCTTTCAAGAAAACAGGAAAAAATTGTTGACTATGTGCGCCGTTTGAAAAAATGGTATAAGGAGGAGAAAGCGACATGCGAAGCCTACGAAGACCCTGTGTCGTCGGGTATGTTCAAGCCAGTGATAAAAAACGGCGAGCTTGACACCTACGTTGACCGTAAAATCAACAATCTTTTAGATGGTACCAACTTGCATAAGTATGTGGAGAGAGATGACATAACCTATGACCAATTCCTGTGTGAGTTGCGCAAAAAGCTTACACAAAACATCCTTGAGGTTATTAAAGACTTTTCGCTCTATGACTATCTCTCGGGAAAGAAAAATTACACTTTCCTTCCCGATCGCACTGTGGCATTAAACAATCTGTTGTCCGATATGGGTCGCAGCAGTGCCGTGTTCTTGCAGGCTAAGGAGAATATCACGAGCATCAACAGCGAGGCATTGTTCGTATCACTTTGCACTTCTGTCGAGGAGCGTCAGCAGTGGGAGAAGGAGTGTCGCGAGTATTTCAGTAAAACTCCAACGACGCTGGTGTCAGCCAGCCCATACCGTCTGCTGGTGTTCCGCCGCATTCATACGGCTGTCAGTGATATCATACTTTAATACATCATCCCCACTATCCACAGTGGAATTCTGTTACGGCCTCCTATGTCCATGTCATCCACGGCGGCTGAAATATGAAGTGTTGTCGTATCCGACGGCGCTTTGTATTAAGCTATTACGATTTCACTTTGGGCGAAAGTTGTGATTTTTTAGCAACTTTCGCCCAAAGTGGTAATTTTAGAGGAATAAATCGTCGAGTGCAATAACTCTGTCGGCGATGTTTGAGTATTCGTTATCAGCAAGTCCGTTGGTAGTTATAAGCACGGTTTGAATGCCTTTTTTGCATTTTGTCTCATTGCAGAACGTGTCGATGCGTTTTGAGAGTTTGTCGTATTCTGTTTTTTGCAACCGGTACTCTCTTCTTGAATACTTGGCTTCGCAAATATTTATTATGCCGTCAGCCCTGTCGATAACGATGTCTATTTGTGCTGCTGGCGAGCTGGTTTTGCTGCGCCACGAATAGAATTCAGTGTGTATCCCGTCAATTTTCAATGCCCGCAGTATTTGGCGATAATGGGCTATGCAGACTTTCTCGAATGTCAGTCCGTACCACGTATTTTGTGCCGGCGTGTTGATATTGTTTTGCCAGAACCTCTCATCGGTGGTGCGACGGCGGCAGAACTTGTTGTAGAAAAGTATGAAAAAGTCGAGAAGCTGGTAGATGCCATTGTTTTGTTTACCATTATTCCTGTAATACCTGATGAAATCGCAACTTTCGAGGTTTTCAAGAATTTCGCCCAAGTGTCCGTTGTTGTGTATTTTCAGTTTCTCTGCAATCTCTTTACGTGTCATTCCTGCGCTGTGCTCAGAAAGGAGGCGGATTACCGATGTGTAGTTGTCGGGATTTTTATACAGCGACTTAAACAGTCTGCCGTATTCGCTCTTCAACCCTTCCGACTCTGCGAAGAAGAGGCTGTCGATATTTTCCACCGCGCTTTTATGCGGGTCCACCATACTGATATAATAAGGTATGCCTCCCAAAGTCATATAAAGTTGCAAGATTGACAGTCTGTCGAGTTTCGACCCTTTCTCTTTCAGATATGTTTCTGTTTCAGAGAGCGTGAAAGGCCGCAGATGTATCTCGTGTGTGGTGCGGCCATACAATCCGCCTCGGTTGTTGATTACATTATGCAGCATCCACGAAGTGGCAGAGCCGCAAACCACAAGGAAGATATTGCTCATCCACGACGCATTGCTGTTCCAGAAATAGTCTAAGGCGTGTATGAAACCGCTGTTGTATGTGTCGAAGCAGGGCAGCTCATCGATAAATACGACAACCCTTTCCCTGGGGTTCTTGTCAGACTTGCTTTTCAGCAGTTTCCCGAGATTTATGAATGCGTCCATCCAATTCGCCGCCTCATCCCCCTCATATCCGTATTTGTGGAGGGCGTCGTTGAAAGCTTTCATTTCTTCCTCTTTTGTGCCATCGATAATTCCTGTGGCATAGAAGTCGAATTTATCCTTGAAGAAAGACCTCACCAAGAAAGTCTTTCCCACCCTACGTCTGCCATAGATGGTAATGAACTCTGCCTTGCCGCTGTTGACGTATTTCGCCAAATTCTGCTGTTCCGCATCTCTTCCAATCAGTTTTTCCATATCGCAAGTTTTATTTCGGTGGCAAAGATACGAACTTTTTTCGAAAAAACAATCCACTTTGGGCGAAAGTTGTGATTTTTTTGCAACTTTCGCCCAAAGTGACTTGAAAATGGATGATTTTAGTGTTTTGAAACACTAAAATTGGCGGAAAAAAGTGTTTTGAAACACTAAAATTTAAAATGCTTGTTGATTTGACGATTTGAGCAAACAAAAACAAGGCTTCGTAAAAACGAAACCTTGCTCTGTGTTGGGGTACTCGGACTCGAACCAAGAATGACAGGACCAGAATCTGTAGTGTTACCATTACACCATACCCCAATCTGTGCTTGTCGCCGTCACCGCTCCGCGGCATGACTTTTGCGATTTGCGAGTGCAAAGGTACTACTTTTTTTCGTTCTGACAAAAAAAAATCGGTTTTTTTTCAAAAAAACATCAAATAAAATGCATTTTTTAGCGATTTTTGGAGAAAAGGCATTAATTTTGCACTTGAAAACGAGAGAAAAGCTCTTTTTGCATCCTTTCGAGGGTGGCAGAGAGGGAAGAATAGAAACAGTAATAAAATTTTTATGACATCGACAAAAGAATTAGTAGAGACGATAACAGAAGGCATAAGAGAGAAAAAAGGAAAAGACATCGTCGTGGCCGACCTTAACGGCATCGACGGAGCCATTTGCCGATATTTCATCATCTGCGAGGGCAATTCGCCAACACAGGTGGAGGCAATAACAGAAAGCGTAGGCGATATGGCAAGAGAAAAACTTGGAGAAAAACCACTCACCGTGACAGGCCTCGGGCTTAGCCACTGGGTGGCAATGGACTTCAGCGACGTGCTGGTACACATCTTCGTGCCGCAAGCACGCTCGTATTATGACCTGGAGCACCTCTGGCAAGATGCCGACATTAAACATCTCCCGGATGAGTAGCTCTCTTCAGGAGTTGCCCCGACTTGACTGAAAGGCCCTCTGGCAAGAGTTGCCCCGACTTGAACGAATGTTTTTTATATAATAATAAATAATGTGTGGACTCGAATATGGATGAGAATCAGAACAAACAGAACAAGCCCAAGATGAATATGCCCAAATTCAACATGAGTTGGGTTTACATTATTATACTCGCAGTGTTGGCGATGCTCTTCTTCACCAACGAGCAGACAGGCAGCTCCGGCAGTGCGGAGGCTTCCTACAACAGTTTCAAGAACTATGTGCTTTCCGGCTATGCCGAGCGTGTGGTGGCCAACAAAGACGACATGAAGCTCAATATGTATGTGAAGCCCGAGCATATCCGCGACGTCTTTGGCAAGGGAGCCGACAAAATCGGTGAGCATCCCTATATCACCGTGGAGATAGGCTCTGTCGATAAGCTCGAGGAGTTTATCGACGAGGCACGCGAGAAAGAGGTGTTCACAGGCGACTTCAGCTACGACAACCATCAGGGGAATGAGAT
>Ga0181612_175459_pt1 | contig 11780 bp, 7 predicted proteins | sample HoacroProtozoa21_FD_119630 | JGI IMG/M metagenome (GOLD analysis project Ga0181612, IMG submission 119630) | Hoatzin crop microbial communities from Cojedes, Venezuel. Combined Assembly of Gp0051906, Gp0051904, Gp0051908 | reverse complement strand
TCTCTCCGTCTAACTCTCCAGCCTGTTCAGGTCTTGCTGAATTGCAGCACAGTGTTCCGGTGTATCAGCCACTCCTCCCAGTTTTGTGTCCTCAGCGAATTTTCTGAGGGTACACCCCGTCCCTTCATCCAGGTCATTGATGAATAAGTTGAACAAGACTGGGCCAAGTATTGAACCCTGGGGAATGTCCATAAAGCTGGTATCACAAGAAGATAAGCAGTAGTGATATCATCACCTTTAATTTCTTTTTCAGCTTAGAAATTGTCTCAGGTCACAGTGGATACATTATAATGAAGTCAAAACTCTGACTGCAGCCATTCCAGAATTAAAATTCATTCCTCATTGGTCTGAAACCTCAGACTGAATAAAACCCTGTCCCCAGGTAGGCTGAGGCAGTCAGACCAGGGTGATCCCGCCATTTAACTACATTTGGGTCTGCAGATACAGAGAGGTAGATGGGTGGATGTGGCTGTCTCTGGTGATTTTAATTTCATGCCCTTTCATTTAAGATGATTACTGAAGTGCCTGGGGGATTTTCCATAAGTGACATGACTGCACTAGCCCCACTCAATTATACTGAATTCACCTGTTTCCCGCCTCTTGTGAAGGGAGGGTGTGAAGCTGCAGGCTTTTCATGTGCATTTTTAGAGATGAAACCAAGCATAGCAAGCAGGAGCCATGATCTGCAGCAATAAGAGACCTGAAAAATAAGACTTATGAGAGAAGGTGGAAACAATAAAGGTGCTCAGGGAACACCCAGTCGTATCACATATGTCTGCAAAAACAAGGGCTGGGTAGGAAAAAGTGTCACAGGAGGCTTACACTGGGCACAGTGAACTTATCCAACAGTGACAACAGTGAACCTTGAATGCCTAGGAAGGTGTGGAACCTCCATCCTGGGTGGCTTGGAAAAACAGGCTAGACAAATACAGGTTAGGGAATTATTGAAGTTGATAGGATCCTGCTCCAGAGCTGAAAGGTGGATTAGATACTCTCTCTCAAGATCCTTTCTGAATTGGTTCGTATACATTAATTTCATAGTGTGCATGAAGCACCTGTCTTCTGCAGCATGTCCATGTTTCCAGAAGCAGAGGAAGGTGATAATACAATAGTCACACTCTAAGGGGAAGTAAGGCAGAGGCTGGGGAGATCAGAGAAATCTGTGAGGTGAGAAAAGTTAGAAATCCACAGCTGCAGATACATTGGCAGGAAGGTTAGAAGAAGGGGATATATTCAAAAGAAAGATGTTCAGCAGAAGAAACCGTCTAGGCTAGAGCATGGACAAAAGTCGTATGTGAATTTCTCATACAAGTATGTGGCAGAAAAGGCCAGTGGGTTTCATCGAATCATAGAGTCATTTAGCTTGGAAGAGACCCGTAATATCAAGCCCAACTTTTAACCTAACATTACCAAGTCCACCACGATATCATGTCCCTAAGCACCACATCTACACATCTTTTAAATAACTCCAGTGATGGTCATTCAACCACTTCTCTGGACAGCTGTTCCAGTGCTTGACAACCCTTTCAGTGAAGAAATTTTTCCTAATATCCAATCTAAACCTTCCCTGGTGCAACTTGAGGCTGTTTCCTCACGTTCTAAGAACCCAAACATAAAGATATGTCATCAAAGCATGAAGTTAATGAATCAGGTTTACATCACAGCTGGAGAACCCAGGTCAGAAATCTCTGGAAAAAGTAAGAAAAGTGGCAAAGATGTGACAAAGAAAGGAAAATATAGAAAGGGCTGGGGCTGTACAGCTTGTGTAGGAGATGCTGGGCAAAAGCCTTTTATAGACCTATCTGGGGTTGAAGTGTAAGGACACGTTCAAGGGATAATGACAATCATGGCTTTAAGAAAGAAGAAGTGAGATCAGAGCAAAGCATAAACTCTCTGATGGTGAAATCAGCTGGCGCCGAGATCAGCTGGGGCCGAGATAAGCACCCTGTTCCTGTGATGAAACACTTGAGAACGAGCCAGAAGGACATCGTGTGCCTGGGTCAAGGGCAAAGCCAACACAACTTGGGGTCCAGGCAAGTGCACTGTGGCTGCCAGCCGTTATCCCTCACAGTTACTGCGTCTCCAAGGGTTGGTACCACCATGATGAAGGCTCCCCTCCCAGCAGCTGGGAAGCCAGCAAAGCTCTTTCTGCAACAATAGACAAAAACAAGAACCCAGGCAGAGGCCATTGCAATGTAACTGCTCAGCTCAGGGGCATAGCTCACATCGACAATCTAAATCCAATTGATATGTCTCACCAAATGCCTCATTTGGAGATATCCTGGTCTGCAGACAACCTTTGAGGAACTGTCCATATTTATGTGAGGTTCACTGGGGGTCATTAACTCTGTGAAACTGTATCTGACTCAGGAAGCCCCACCACTGAAGCAGCTGGGGCTGGCAGAGCAGTATGGAAATAGGAGTATGTTTGCTCTGATCTTCCTCAGGGCTCTGCTTACATCCACTATTCGGTTGTTTGGGTTCTTTTCCAGGCCACTACCCCAACAGAGCATGAGTACTGCATCCCGCAGCCAGCTCTAGGGAGGAGCATCTCTTGGATGCGGGTCAGCCACCCATCAGGTGCAGCAGCAGCTTGATGGCGTTGGGGTGGCTGAACAGGAGTGGAGCTGAACAGCCCCCATTGTGCCTGCTGCCACTGCTTGTAGCTGAGCAGGGAGGAGGAGTAGGTGAGGCTCAGATCAAAGCAGAGACCTGAGGAAGAATATGGTCACATGAATGCTCCAGGTCATGGATAATGTAGTCAGATGCGTGTCATCATGTCAGGTTGAAGCCCTGTACACAGGGTCCTTGCGTGGCCTGGGTGCTCAGCTGGGTCCAGAGGGTCATCCAGGCTGGTGGCAGCCACCGAGGTACGGTCGCCCACTGTCCATGATATTCCACATTGCCAGGACACAGCTCCAGAACCAGGCTTGGAGGGGCCATCACACCCAGAAAAGCCATTTTTAACCACAATATGCCTCTTTTTCTGCTTCTGTTAGAGGACAGTCCTGACTCTTATGCATTGCTAGGCTAGCATGGTGCTGCCTGTGGCTCCAGGACCCTGAATACCCCCAACAACTTGAACACCACCAGTAAGAGAGAACAAGTCAGTGTCCCAAAAGCCCAGCTACAGCTTCTGTCGGAGCAATAGAGCAAAGGTATCTCCCTACCCCCCTTCACCCATGATGCCAGAGGACAGAGCCCTAACACGTTGGGACATTTCAACAGTGAAGTCATCCGCAACCCGTAAAAAGGCTGTAAAAGAAGAATCAAACCCACCCATTTTCTGAGCTGATTCCTTGTTCTCCAGAACAGAGATTGGCAAACCCTGCCAATCTGGTTAACCGGGCAAGGAAACAGAAGACAGCAACCCCAGCCACCCCACGCAGGGATTAGTACGCCTGCCCCAAAGGGTGAGGGCAAGAGGAATCTCACTGTTTGCTGGCTGGCTACGGGCTGAAGAAGCTCTTGGTGGTCATTTGTTTCAGCCGTGCTTGCACAAATTAATAAACCAGCCAGGAGGTGGGAGGTCAGTGTAAATCTAGTTGCCACTCCTGATTAGGATCTTCCCAACAGCTCACAAGGCACCCTTTCAGCTGTGTTCCCTGCAGTGCTTCACCACCTGACCCCAGGGCAGAGAGGAGGGGGTTTATTGTCTCTCCCCACCTATTGCTGATCTGGGCTCTGTGCTTGAAACAGGAGACGCAGAGGAAAGTCTGGTGGCACCCAGATGGCTCAAAGGAGCAAAGCCATCCCTTCCGCCTACATGGGAGCTCACGGTCCCAAGGGTTTTTCAGTGAGGAATTTAGTGCGTGGCTGGAAGAGCAGCACACCTGTAATAGGGTGTCAATTGAAATACACACAATCAAATTACTGAATATTATCAATTCATGTAACTTCATTTTTCAAGACATCAAGACCTTTAAAGGAGTGCAAGGGACATTTTGTTTTACCTTTGATCCTACACCATTTATGGCAACAATGGAAATAACACTGATGTATTTTTTGTAGCCTGGCCAGTAATTACCTTTTCAATCACCAGGGAATCCAGCTGTTTTTCAGGCATCCTGGAATGAAGATAGATTTATATGCATGTTAGCATGTTCAGCATACTTTCTGTTCTGGCGTGAATGATCATCAATGCCATCTTCAAGCGATCAAGACAACAGCAACTACTTAACCCACTGCTGGATGATGTAAAAAGTAAGTCCTTATTAGACATTCACAGTCCTTATTAGATATGCATATTTCAACCTCCTCTTCACTGAGCTGCTCCAACATGCAACTTCGTTAACATTTGCAACAGATTTTTTTTGCGAAAAGAGTTCCAGGCTGGTAGCTGAGGCCAACCAGTTCACTGGTTGGCCTATTAAGTTTTAAATGGTCTATTAAGATAAAGCTAAAGATGCCATGGGCTGGTGTCACTAGACAATGAATGTAAAAGAGGAGGGGAAGTCTTTTAGTACGGTATTAATAGCCACACATCTTATCGTTAATTGGAGTGGTTAGGAGCCTCGAAATGGAATAGAAACTCAGCATTATAGGGATTACTTCTAAATGGACACTCAAGTAATTTGTGTCTGCTCTCGTCCCTTGGCAAACTGGCGTGACCCCAAGTCTCTGGCAAGTTGACGTAAAGTATGTGAAAGTCTCTGTCTCTTCTAAATGGCTTTCTTGTTTGCTGCTTTTTGTAAAAAGAGCCCCCCCTACCACACAGCTGAAGCTTGGGGTTGGTGCTGAAGGTCCCAAGTGCTGGGAAGCACAAGTGACTGCCTGTGCATCACAATGGACTTCGTGAAGGAAGCAATGAAATGAATGGGAATTTATAAACTTCCTTTAAAAGCCTAATTTTGTGCTTGAAAAAAGGAGCCAGCCAAAGCCAACCTGCAGAAGAGGCATAGTGGACTGTAGGTGCTAGGCTGATGTGGGGGATTTTGGAGGACAAAGACTCATTCAGTCCTTTACTCACCCACTCCTTCCCTCTGGTTATCCACTGCTCCCATCTGGGCACCCCTGGCCTGGGAAGCCTCCTTAAAACAGACTACAAGATACTTGGAAACAGAAGGTGTGTAATGGGTAAAGGGATTAAATTTTGCCCTTGATTGCATTCATTCTTAAGAATATGACTTTATCACTTTCCCATCCTCTCTTCCTATTTAGTCAATTACTAACCAAGTCCCACCATCAGGAAACAAGATCTTATCATCAAAAGTAGTAGTCATGGCTGAGTAAGACCTGCCTTCGAAATGGGCAGATGCAGCCAAATCAGAAAAATTTATGTGTTACCAATAGGCTCAAGACAAAAGGTTAGGTTCTGGCTACAAAATCTGCCAATAGTGGGAAGTATTTGCATGCAGGTATTTCTTTGAACCATCACACAGATGTAGAGACTCTGTTTACATCAGAGGTCTTTGAAGTCTGAAGATCCAGACAAGCGCGTTTACCACCTTTTCTTAAATTGAAGTAATCTGGAACTGGCTGAACCCTCATTACAATTTTTGGCATCCCATCTCTGAGACGTGTGACCTCACTCCATCGATGTCGTTCTTTTCTGTTGCAGGATTTTTCCTCTGTGTGCAAAGCACACATCATTTCTAATGAGCCCAGGTGTTGTGCACTTATCAGTGCCAGCTTCTGCCTCCTCTTTCCAGTCCCTGATTGTGAAGCATGAGACATTGCATAAGGAAGAGCCTGGAAACCCATGCCCTGCAGCACCAAGAGACGTGTTCCCATCTTTCCAAATGATGCTCATCTTTCCCATCACTTTCCAATCCAACATTGTTCATTGTGTGATAAACATCATTAAAAAAAGGTATTCCCAGACGAGTGTGTCATTCAGCACTAAGAAGAGCACATTTGCTCAAAGTGTGCGTTGGTTTGGGCAGTTTTCTAGTCAACAGTCACTTTCAGAAAGCAAAAGCTGTTGTTGTGTTTGCCTTATTTTTTTTGAAGAGCTAAAGAAAACATGTTCTTCTTTCATTTTCTTACACATTCATGCGGAAATGCATCCATTGCCCAAGGAAGGGTGAGCCCCCAGGCAAAACAACTGTTTGACAAGCTGTAATACTGTGGGATGTTCAAATATTACAGCAAACATCAGGTAAATACCCAGAAACAGCAAACAATGAACGGCAGGGAGAGAGATCCAAGCAAACTTCCACAGCACACAGCGTGTTGACACCTGTGGCAGCTCAGCACGAGCTGGGAGACATCAGCTCAGGTCCTGCAAGCAGGTTGGGTGGGGGGGTGCCATTCTGACCTTCGGGGTCCAGAGCAAAGGGTGCTGCCCTGCGCTGCATGGAGCTGCTCACACAGCAGCCTCCCACCTGGTTACACCAGAATCTGAGGGGTCAGAAATCAATGGTAGCCCCTGGTGGGCAATGTCCAGCGCTGTGTATGCAACAAGAAAAATGACTTTGACATTGCTTGTCCTCAGCTGGGCAGACTGGAAAGAGCCAGGCAGAAGTGATGAGCAGAAAATGATGAGCAACCTTGCAAGGGACAAACTGTTCCATGGATGCCATGCTCCTACCTACTCAGCCCACAGGGTTTCTTACTCCCTAACAAACACCCTGGTTGTGAAGATAAAAACCATTCTGGCAAGAAGCTCTCTCCAAGGTAATGTATGATAATAGATACATTTTCACACATAGGCCCTCACTCTGCTGCACCAACCAAAAAGTGACTGGTTTCAGCAAGTCAGGAGACCAGGCTACAGGATGTCTTGGGGTTCGTTGCAAACCCTTTTTTAATACAAAATCAAAGTTTTACAACAAGAATATGTCCCAATAAAAAGTTTCTTAACATCAGTGACATAAATGCAAACAAAATCCCCCCAAACATGGTCTTAAATTAGTCTGCCCCACATCTTCAAACCTGGGGTATTATAAATATACCAGATAGGGGTGATACACTGATAAATGGATGGGGTTTGTATGTGTTTTAGGCCTCAAGGAATCATCTGGATAAGCACAAGGTTTTAATGAGACTGCCCCAGAGACATTAGGTTTTATGGAAACAGATTAAAAGAAATTTACTTAACAACTTAATCATGCAGTATAATGAGTAAATAAAAAATAATGTCATACAGATAAGACATGGGAACTTCCAGTGCTAGTGATATGAAATGTATGGAAATGATAATTAGGTGGATACAGGATGAAAATAAAAACAAATGTGAAAGAAGAAAGGCAGATATGTAAAAAGGGGATTATAAGATTACTAAAAGACTAGGGCAGTTCCATATTAGAGCAAAACTTCCTGCCTAACATAACTTTTTTCAAGAAAGTTTTTGTCATCTTTATATTTGAATTTTTACAGGAACATAGACTGATTGAGGAATACAACTGAGATCCAGATCTCTGCATTGTTTTCATGAGGTATTTAAAATAGCTGTATCTCAGTTTAAGGAAAGCCAAAATTACATTCACTGGTTACACGGAAAACCTTAGTGTGAGGGTGACACAAAAGAACAAATGTAGCACACTGGTGCTGCGTCCTGGCAGAGGCTCTAGGGCAGATTTGGCTGCTACAGGAGGGGACTTCTTGCCAGGAAGGACCTGAGTGAGACCATGGGAGCAATATTCCTCTTCTCTATGACAAGACCTTCTCAAAATCATGATCCGAAGGAAGACCTGCCGACAATGTGAAGATATCCGAGGTCTCTTGGGCTGTGCCTGGATAGGAGCAAGCCAATAATGTGACTAGTGGAAAGACTGCTCCTTCTATTCTTTCACTTCATTAACCAAACTGGTGAAAATAGGAAGCAGTGTCTTCTGGATGTAGAGAGAGATTCAGTTTCACTTAAAAGAGTGTTTTAACACTTTCTGCTTTTTAAAGTTTTGACTGATTGTGAAGCGAAACATTTCTTTCTTCAAATAGTCTCCAAAACATTACCTTCTCAGCTGTTGCACTCAGTGGCACTCCAGCGTACACCAGCCCTACATTTTGTCATGCATGGAATAAACATTTCTCCTCTTGGTCTCTTACCTGATGCCATGATAACTCACGTACTGGAAAGTCTGCAGCAAGCAGTGGGGAGCTCTGAGCAAACGCTCTGAAAAGTGGAATATATTGGGATTTCTCTAGCTTCTGGAGCAGCCCTCTGGGTTCCTTTGGTGGATAGGCATATCCCATCCATTTCTGTCTGCTAGTGACACGTAGCCAAACTGTAGAAGTGTGTAGAGTAAAGGCAAATGAGGAAAAACACAATGAAGGGAGTTCAGCGTCTGCCTCCAGCCTAGGGATGCAGGCAATTAAGAGAAAGGAATTACATGTGCAGGGCAAAGGGGATTGGTGCATTATCCCTTTTCTCTTGCAAAAGGAAATGTTCACTGGAGGAAGAGATGAGCTTCAACAGGGCAGTCACACACTGCCTTGTGGGATGACAGCATTTGGGTGCTGTGGCCATGGGCAGAGTGTTAGACATTATCTCGACCCTCTTGCTGGGCAGATCAGGAACAGGATCAGTGCAGACCGACCAACCAACCAGAGGCCACTGAGTGGCCAAACACTGCAGATCCAGTAGTCCAGTAGTTGAGTTTGTGTTGTGGGGAACAGCTCAGGTCAGCAGGCCAGGGAGCAATTTCTGAGGAATTTGCTCTGATTAGACAGAACACTGAGAAATGCTGCTTCTCTCATGCCCACTTGCCTGCCTGAATCAGGCATGGGAGTTCGTTTTAATAGAAGTGGGCAAAAAGCTCAGAAAAGGCTGGTATGAAGCACCACCAATTTGTGATCTGTTAATTATGGATGCATTTGCACTTTGAAGGAGTAGTCTGCATACAGTTGCAGTTGCATTACAGTTCCTTAGAAAAGGGTGTGACATCAGTGGTGAAAAAGTTGCACGTGCAGCTCTATGTGCAGAGGCAAAAGAGGATGCAAACAAAGACGAGAGCTGGGGCTTTGAGAAAGACTTACGCACTCTTTCTATCACACATCCCAAGACCAATGGAAGAAATAGATGAAGCATAGACTGCACATCCCAGCATTGGGGCCTGGACTCCCCTGTCAGTTTCGTGGCTGAAGGTGAAGAGAGGTGCTCAGGTTTGGGGCACCACAGTGACGGAGATGGTATGGGGAACTGAAGAGTTGTTGAGATAGGTCTTAAATCTGCTGCATGGTCACTTTGAGATGCTATGCTAAGCTGCGGTTATGGGTTTGCAGTTGTTCATGTGTCGGGTCTAACAGTGACATGAGGATTTTTCAGAGCATTTGAAATATCACCTAAATGCATGAGTCTTAACCTGCAAGCTGAATCCTATCCAAGAAACCCACGCATCGCATTATCCCTGGAGGCCCTACAGTGTTCCCCATATCAGGTGACCCAAAGTTATTCAACCCACGGATTCACAAGACGCTCTGATAGTGCAGGAGGATGGGGCCAGACTCCTTTCAGTGGTGCCCAGCAACAGGACAAGGGGCAGTGGGCACAAACTGAAGCATAGGAAGTTCCATCTGAACACGAGGAACAACTTCTTCCCTCTGAGGGTGACGGAGCACTGGAACAGGCTGCCCAGGGAGGTTGTGGACTCTCCCTCTCTGGAGATATTCAAGACCCACCTGTACAAGGTCCTGTGCAGCCTGCTGTAGGAGTCCCTGCTTCAGCAGGGGGGTTGGACTGGGTGACTTCCAGAGGTCCCTTCCAACCCTGAACATTCTGTGATTCTGTGATACCTCTGAGCTGGCAGACAACATCAGAGTGGTGCTTCCATTTCTGCAGAGCTCTCTTTCAATTTTTCGGCCACATATCAACTCTCAGACAAAAGAACCACTAAGAACAGAGAAAACTGGGACCAGACACCACAACTGTTCTGTGTCTTCTCGCTGGGGACACCAAAAGTGACTGGATGGCTTTCTATGATGAGATCTTCAACTGATGCTATGCAGTCACCTGACCTCTAAGAAAATCAGTTTGCAGTCCCTGTCTTTAACATATGAATAGTACTTTCCCAAGAACAGACTTCTGCTCCTCAATGAGTACTTTCCATCAGTGCTCAACAGAAGAGATGTCAATTGTCGTGTTCCAACCTGAGAAAAAACTCCTGTTTCAAACCTCAGCCCTGCACAGGACTTTACTGCCAAGCTTTGCGGCCTGAGGAATTTAAAGCCGGTCATATTATTAGAGCAAGTTGCAGGGGAAAATAAAACCAGCTTGTTAAGTTAGAAAGAGTAGGCTGTTCCAGACTCTCATTTTGATCTAGGTGGGAAAACTGTGACGCCCTTACAAACTTAATGGGTTGACGTTCATGATGAATAGACCTAATGCTGAAAAACACATGTTGGCTGAAATAACTCAGCAATAAACAAAACAGTAAAAAACAACAACATGCAGATTTTACACTGCCTTCAAAGAACCAGAGAAGAAAAATCAATAAATTACATGTGACAGTATCAAGTAGCCTGTTTTATAGCCACACATATGCATTATTAGTCTGACTTCCAAACATGTTGTGTATTCACATCAATCCTACTGAAATCAATAGCAACAGCAGTTGCTCAACACGTCTGAAAACTCAAATTACATAAATATGACATATAGCTAGTTCTACACAGAGGTATTTTCAGAAAGGTGCATGTATTCCCTGTCCTTTTCATGAATTCACAGTGAAGATTTCACGCAAACACCATGAATGGAGGTGAAGCTGCACTTGCGAACATCCCAGCGTCCATAAGTCTGGTGAGCATAGCTCCTCGGGGCCTCCACCCACCCGGAGCTGGAGGGGCTCATGTGCCCAGTGAGCCCAGCAGGTACCGCTGGAGCTAATGAAGCTGCAGCTCCACCTGACCCAAGCCTCCAAGCCTGCAGACAGGGTTTGCTCCAGCTAAGGAAATCTCCCATTCCTTGGGGACAGCATGTGTTATGGCAAAGTACAATAGTTAAGACTCTGGGTTTGCTATAGTGAACTATATTTTTATAATATTTAATCTAAAATTAAAAAAGAACACCTGCAAATGTAAAAGCACACTGCTGAATATGAAGCACGTTCATGAGTATCATTTAGATAAACATCAGTCATGAATCTACACCGTGTTTGTGACTGGCCTGAGGAGAACTGCATTAAAGCAGAGGTAGGAAGGAAGTTCTCCACTTTTCAACGCTGGACAGAAATAACTGAAAAGTTTAAAAAGAAAATAACAATAGATTTTGTGCTATGCAAGATGAAAGCCAAACAGCTGGCTTGCCTAGGAGAGATGTGTATTCCACACTGTATGGTAATGCCACTTCTTTTTCACTAACTGTATCCATCATTTTAAATAAGAAATGGCTTTTAAAACAAGCAAGCAAACAGAAGTGTTTGCCACCCGGTAAGAATCCTTCTCAGTACATCAGTGTTCCGCTGCAACAAACGTGCCGCATGAGAGACCTTTCAAGTTTAACCGGCAGTGACCCAGCATCTGTGATCTGAGGACTTGCACTGCACCACACAACAAAACAGTCCACCAAAAGCTGCTCTCTTCTTCCAACACATCTTTGCCCTTTTCACTGAAGGGCCCAATGACAAATCATGCGACTGCGCTCTCAGGTTTGCAAAAGAAGAGCTGCAGCGACAGCTAAGGTCCGTCTTCCCAGGGCTCATGCCCGCATTGGTGCAGCCCAAGGAGGGATGCTGTGACCAACCTCGCCACGCACCCGTGCAGGCTGTGTGAGATGACCTCAGCGGTGTCCACGCCACAGCACTGCGGGGTCACAGCACAGCGGACAGCCCTCTCCTGCGGGCACTGGGCGGTGAGGTGAGATCAGCCCACACTGTGCTCCATCTCCTACACCGTGAGTCTGC
>Ga0181612_164928_pt1 | contig 11780 bp, 3 predicted proteins | sample HoacroProtozoa21_FD_119630 | JGI IMG/M metagenome (GOLD analysis project Ga0181612, IMG submission 119630) | Hoatzin crop microbial communities from Cojedes, Venezuel. Combined Assembly of Gp0051906, Gp0051904, Gp0051908 | reverse complement strand
GATCCCATTGGCTTTCTTGGCAGCCAGGGCACACTGCTGGCTCATGGTTAACCTGTCGTCCACCAGGACGCCCAGGTCCCTCTCCGCAGAGCTGCTCTCCAGCAGGTCCACCCCAAGCCTGTACTGGTGCATGAGGTTGTTCCTCCCCAGGTGCTGGACCCTGCATTTGCCTTTGTTGAACCTCATCAAGTTCCTCTCTGCCCAACTTTCCAGCCTATCCAGGTCACGCTGAATGGCAGCACAAAACATGGTTTCCTTGACTCTCTACTTTAAAGACACAGGAAATTATTTTGGATTAAATAAGTGAAATAGACAAATATGTCCAGTCATTAGTTTTTTTTAGTCTTCCAAATCTTGCAGTGTATGCAGATAGGAAAATAAATCTGGAAATTAATCAGTAAAGGATTCTGCTATGTCAGCAGGAGATAGTGAGAAAACAACAGTCCCATCACTAGAAAAATGAGCTATTAACAACATAACACCTTTCTTCCTGTCTTCACATCCTATTTAAATATCAAATGTATCTGTATATTTGCGCAAAATTATTTTGTTTTTAAGAAGAAAAGTAAAGGAAGAGTCGGAAATTGGGAACCTCTGGCAAGCGTGAAAACCACTTCCTTTTCACCAAAGCTGCATCTTCTAAAACTGTATGAACTATGCATGTAAAAAAAGAAAAAGTTGACTATTCTAGTTGACTATGATTTCTTTTTTTTCACCTTGATGCAGAATAGTCCGTGCGGTGTAAATTGTACTTGATGATAGAAGGCAAGTGACTGTCAACAGCTGCTGCCTGAAATCTGAGAAATTCAAGTAGTTTGTTAGGGGTTGGACAGGAACTTTTTTCACATAAAGCTAATACCTTAAGAGGCTCAGAATAATTGTTCATCAGAGTCCAGTAACAAATGAACCTTATTTACAAATCAACATGTGTTTTGGAACTCAAGACTGGAAGGAGCTGACCAACAACTACCTCCCAGACGGCAATCACTGTAGCTAATTTACTGCAGTCAGGAACAGGTCCTGGACTTGGTACTCCTATGTGGTGGAGGTGACTTAGAAGCCTATGAAGTATTAAGTCATTACTACTGTTGTAAGTGGAATAAAAATAATTTGAATGATTTATCTCTTCCGTAAGAAAAGTCTGGAAATGCTGACTGGGATTTTCCCCTCTTCATTTTCGTTTTCATCTGGTTTCTGAATAATATTTACAGTGTACAATGTCGCAGTATGCATATCCAGGAATGTCAGCCTTTCTTTTTCTGCTGTGAAATAACTATAAATCAGCAGTCGATTTAAACAGTGAACAGAGTTACTTGGAGTGACTCTAGTACAAACTGGTTTTTTCTTTCTTTCTTTTTCGTTTAGATAGAATGCAAAAAAGGAGTAGTAAATTAGTGAAGAAGATTTGGTCTTTTGTAAAAGCAATTGAATGTTCAGGATGTTGTCTCACTTATGGTAAATTAATCTGTTATAAGGGACACCAATGATAAAAGGTGCCATATTTTCACTTTTTCTCAAGTACTGCTAATCTCAATTATGTCTTTCGTACAAATAATGATTTTCTAAAAATTATCAATTGCAAAAAGGGCTAATGATATTATTAGTTCCAAGTGTGATGTAGTGTAACTTAACTGAGATAGCTTTGATCCTGAAATAAATTTTTATTACTTCAGGAATATTGGAGAGAGAAATCTCACATAGTGTTAAATAGCATTGTGTTGTACAATTTTAGAGCGGAAGCACTGTAAGATGCTTTGCAACAACTAACAGAACAGGAAATCACAAAGCCCACAGTTCTTGACACCTGCTTAACACAAAGAGTGAAAGCTGCTTAAACTGCAACAAAAAGCATAGTCAAAAAGTTAATGAAATAGAGAAATTTGCATTTACTTCTGGCTATTTTAACAGTTTGTTACCTGTGCTATAATGTACAAGACAGATATATGCAAGATTATTTTGCAGATTACTGAACAACAACAACAAAAAATTAATGAAAAGAATCTCCATTTCCTATTAATAGAGCTTTTGACAAATATATGGATCAAACCACAGGGCAGTTTGAATTGCTGGAGTAATTACTGGGCTGGACTTTTATCTTTGTTTGATTTATTTTTCGTCACAATGAATATAACCCTGAAGTTTCCTGGACTTTGAGACTTCACTCTTATTCAACATCTCTGTAACTGAGACGACCATGCAAAGCTGTTAAGGGATTCAAGACATTTAAAAAGAGGTCAGAATTTTCCTTTTGTGGAGGACTGGATGTAATGTATTCACCTTTGGTCTGGAGGACAGAAATCTTTTACAACCTGAGTACCTCAGGATAGAAAGATCTAGTGGGCTCAATCCAATTCTCAATTCAAAATGAGGAGAAATCTCATCATAATTTAGGAAGCTGGTATTCTTAGAAAGATCTTGGAAAAGACCTCAGACTTCTAGATTTTCAAGGTTGTTAAGAAATGAGATTTTAATCCAAGGGCTCTGATATCATGTATCTATAATACTGTCTATTAAGATCAGCTAGCGGGGTGTGAGCTGTATATTACATGTTGAGGAGCTGGCTGTATCGTCTCTCATCTCCCAGCTCCAACAGAGATAAATCTGATCTACACTCACAGATATTTTAGTTTAGTGGCTGGGGGATACAAAGACTAAACTTCCATAAATCCACGAACAAAAAAAAAAAATGGATTCGGCACACACAGCATAACATTGAAACTCTTCCAGTGCAGATCTATATATTTGAAGGAAAAAGTATGTTTCTTGCTTTTGCTGTTTTTTTAAAGTTAGGTTAATTCATGCCATAACAAAAACAGAATTTAGCACCAGTATTTAGAATTTCAATAGATCAATTGTGATAATCTGTGCAGTAAGAGAGGAGTATTATAAACCAGCAATTTGTCATATGACTTGAGTGCTTGTTGCATACAGCTAAGTTTGAAATCTGAGAAGGCTGGCACGTCCACATTTCGTGAATAATGTCCAGGTAGGAAAGGCAGAGAGGAGTGGCCTCTGTGTTTGTGCTTTTGAAACCTTCTGACACAGATGATTACCCTGGCACTCTGATCGGTTTCAAAGGCACTGAACTCAACATAAAGCTGTATATTACTTATACAAGCTAGTATAAATGTTTATACATAGAATAATGTAAGAGTTTGTGGTACACTATGTGGATATTTACCTTCAAATTCTGACCCAAGATACCAACAGCTAATCTTAGCGACCCAAAGCAGAAGCTGTCCCTGGACTTGTTCTTTAACACTCAGGAATAATCCAATGCCCCAATAATCCAATGCTAAGTGGATTGTTTTTTCCCTTAGGTTTTGCTTGTTTGTTCATTTGTTTTTTTATTTCTGCTTTTCATACAGCACATCTTTACAGAGAGATGGATTTTTTTACAAGCATTTGGAGACAGGCATCATTTTGTTAGCCCTGGTTTGATTTTATATCACTTCAGCTTGTGTTTCAATAGTCTTGTTATTCAGAGCTTCCTGGTACTTGAGAAAATCCATTATCTTTCCCTCCTGGCTGATATAATCAATATGCAACTGGTTATTCAAGACCGTCCAGTTCTTTGCAGCACCTACTTGAATGTAAGAGGTTCCCTTAGGAACTGGAGACTATTGAAAGTAGTGTGCTGCTTGGCACGTATCTCTTTCCTTTTCAGGTAAGTTTTACAGCACCTGATTCTGCCTACTATAGTTATTCTATGTAACTCCATTTATATTCTGCTTTGTCTCACTGATTTTGAAATACTGCATGGAAGACACAGTCTGGGTGTCATATAGTTACCCAAAAGTCAAAGACAGTTTATGATTTTTGTATGAGTAGCTTTACTATTATAAACAGGAGGCAGTAAATCAGATATAAAGATGACACCTCAGGTTTCTCCTGAGAATAAAGCATGAATCCTGTGGCAGCTGATATTGGTGCATTTCCGACTTCTCTTTTTGTTCTCTTAACACTTCCAATTTGGGCAAGGGCATTAGACCTAACATTGAAGAGAAAAGTACATCTTGAAACAAAAAGAGAAAACTGATCTCTTTGCCGAGATCCTGATGACATAGCTTGCAAATGCCTCTACAAGTATTTAGGCAGGGTCCTGTTTATTTTGAGGTCGAAGTCATGATCATGTTGGGTTTTAGTGGGAGGTAGACAAGTTATCACTTGGCTCCTCTGAGCACCCCCCATACCTCCACCTTAGTCTGCTAGAGAGCTAATTTTCAGAGGAAGGTGGGAGGGGACACAGCCCAGAAGGCTGACCCAAAGTATCCAAATGGAATATTCGATACCATGTGAGGTCATGTTTGGCACATAAGTGGGGGATGTGGCCAGGGGAGGGGAATCACTGTTTGGGAGTGGGCTGGGCATGGATGATGAGCAAAAATGCACTATATATCCCTCACTTTGAATATTCTTTTTTTCATTGCTATTGTTGTTGTTTTTCTCTTTCTTAGCTGTTCTGTTAAATTGCCTTTGTCCCAACCCACAACTTTTGCCTTTTCTTCCAGTTGTCCTCCCAGGCTATGGTTAAACCATGACAATGCCTAAATAACTTTGAAAATTTGGCAGGATTCACATTCTTTGCAGCAGCAGAATCTTTTCACCACCATATCTGTTCTACAGCTTTTGTGTTTGTGTTTCTGTTTTGTCTTGGAGATATTTCTTTGGCAAAAGATTAGTTTATGTGTTTAATGAAACTCAGAAGCCTCCTCACCAGTCCCATGAGGAAATTTTTTCATGGCTTTGTATTTGTAGCTATATTTTTTATAGACAATTCAGGTCGTTGTTAATTGCTTACCCTTCTGTTATCTTTCTGCCAGTCTTTGAGATTTTGTACTATTTAGTTCTGCTACCAATTGTTTTCAGATTCTTTTTTAAAAGCCTAAATTTTGCTATACAATGATTTCATGGACATTTCTTTTGATGGTAGTGGAGGATTAAACAGCTCCTAATTTCCTTCTCATCCTACAGTAGTGCGCAAATAGTGTCAGTCTGGCATTGTGGCTTAAATTGTATTGACCCACACTTGTGATTTTTTGTTCAAAAACTGTCACCTTTCTGTTACCATCTGGTGGCTTTTCCCCCATTTCTTTTTTTACTATAAGAACTCCTTCCCAGGGAACATGAAGAGAGATGACCCATCAGAAAATATTTATCGCTAAACCTAGGTTTCAGAGTGATGGCTTAGAAGACTTTGCCTTTTTTTTTGTGTTAATATATTCGTGTGCATGGCATTCTCAGGTTGACTTTCCATACATTGTTTCTTTTTTATGGTTTGGTAGGGTTTTGTTAAATCTGGGATTTAGTGCGGTTAAACTTGCAAATCAAGATGCTAATCTTCAAAGGTATGTCATAAAATATAGGTATTTACTTGCACTAGGACTATTGCTAGAGACACCAATGCACGTTCACATGCTGAAATCTTTCTAAGATCAGTTTCAAGTGAAAAAAATGCCCCCAGTGTCATGACATTTTTTTCAATAGATTATCAAGCAACCCTTGCCTTAGTGAGCATCTCTCTCCTCTTTACAGACACATTGTGTTAAAAGAATAGAAGTGGGTACTGCATGAAGATGCCAGTGCAGACAATGGAGGGTCTTTAAGGAAGACTGTGCAAGTTGGTACAATGAAGGGTGTGAAATAACTGTCCCATATCCAGTGCACCCGATTTTTAAGGGAAAATAATCCTTTAAGTTGTACATGATGAATTTCACTGTCACTTCTAGCCTTTAGGTGCTCATTAATCAGCATTGCTTCAACTTTTGCTGATAAAACAATTTTCACAAAGCTATGCCTTCTCAGAAATGGTCAGTTAACTGACACAGAAGGAGGGATTTACTAAAGCACTGGTGCTTAGTACTGAGAGCAATAAAGGAAAACTTTCTGGAAAATAAAAAAGCATATTCCATAGTAGTTGCCTTTAATCTCACATAAAGGGTATGCTGATCTGTTATGTTTTTGATATTATTCCAGCACTGAACTTGTGCTCTTTTACAGTCAGTTGGTACCCTGCTCAAGCTCTGTACTCCTTGGTGCTCTCCGGCTGCTGAGTTTGGGAATGACAAACTGTCAGTCTGAGCTCAGCTGGTCTGAAGAATACAATGCAGTTTGACAAAGCAAGCTGTCACTTCTTTTGAACTTTAGTAATACTGTGAGTTTTGACTACCATGTACTGTAGGTTCAGGCTTATCCTAACCTTTTTACCTTTTTTGGCACTGGTGTTAAGTCTGATTCATTTGGGGCTTATTTTACAGATTTGATGTATCTGTTTCTACAGTGAAGATTAAGCCTGAAGGATTTTTTTTGATTTTTTTTTTTTTTCTTCCATAAAAATATTTATTGCATTCAGCTGTGTCAGAAATGCTATTACACAGACCAGTCAGAGCAATGCTTGTTACATAAAATAACTTTGTTCGGCTGTGATGATTTCCTGTGTTATTGAATATACCAAATATTAAACAAAATTATAAACCTTTAACATCAGTACTAATTTTTTTGAGTTATATTCTTTAGATCAGCTTTCAACTGTAGAGTATTTCCTCTCACTAAGGAGTGTGGTCACCTACATCTATTAATTTTACAAATTTGTGTTTTCTATTTATTCTTGGTTGTTAAGGCTTACGTTAAATATATTCACTTCACAGATCGAACAATATTCTTCCACTTGCCAGCAACATGTCCTAAACTGTTCTGAAAGTATTTCTTTGAATTCATGCATTTTCAGCCAGATCAATGATGTGGAAAAGATTTGGAGAACAAAAATCTTCTTTTTTGCTGTGAGTTGTGCTGGTAGTATTTGATGGTTTATGTTAAAGAACAGGATTTATCCTGCTGAAACTGTAATTTGTAGTAGCCTGATTGTGATGTACTTAGCTGCACCTGACCCTAACCACACCAGTTTAAGACTGATGCTGACAGTAGTCAGATTGGTAAGATATGACATGAAAATCAAGTTCACTGATTTCTTGACCATCACCTCCCAGGATGATTCTGGAATGAAAACAGTTGAATTAAATAAATGTAAACAGTTATCACAAAATTATGAGGTGAAGGAGTCAGCAAACGCATATCTTGTCTTCAAGAATCACGTGAAATGAAATACCAACGTAAAATAGGTTCTTATTTTATTCAGAACTAGGAAGTAAACTGCAAAAGCACAGTAATGCAAGGTTAGGAGGTTTTAAAGGGGTGTCCTTCCAAATTTTGTGATTCTGGATAAATGGCTAAAAATATCAAAAATTTATCCAGCTATGTAAAAGATTTTCTCTTCAAAAAAACAAAAGGCCTGAACAGGGCCAAGGAAAAATTTTTCATTTTCACTTCTTACAGTTTATCGCTAGGAAAACAGGCCTGATCAGTGTATCACTATCAGTGCCACTGGCTCTTTCTGAGGGTAAAAGCAGGAAGCTCCCACTAGTGAAACGTCTGATGTATTGTGGTGTGTTTGGGGTTTGGAGGCTGAGATCGGAGGGCTCTTCTCGCAATGCCCCTTGCATGTCCTGCTCTCATTTCTACTCCATGCTGAGTGAGATTGAGAAGCCCCAGATGGGAGTAGTACAGAGCTGTACAGGGTATAGCTATGGGGTGCCAATCTCAAAGTCACCACTCAAAACTTCAGTCTACCCAGCGGACGTTGGAGTGGGAAGGCAATAACAGATCCTATAAAGCTGTGGCCTAGTTTTAAATAATTCCCTCAGCTGATGCCCCATTTCATTGCAAATATCAGATCCACATTTATAGGAAAAAAGAGATGGATAGTGTTGTCACATCAAGATTAGTGCCTATTTTTGTTAGGCAATTAAGCAGTGCACCATGTGGGCTCCCGGCGTAATCTTTGTCCTCATAGTAGATTTCTTTGTCAGCTATGGTTCTTACCAGTCCACATTATAGAGAATAACACAGTGCTGGTATCGGCAGGTATTTTACTGGAATGATTTACTATGCCAGATCATTAAGTTTGCCAAGGTGGGTTGTGAGAGAAGTAGCAGCTTCATTTTTAAAGTAAGATTTCAAAGATATAGACATAAATTAGAACTCCTCTTCCCATTATTTCCTTACATTTTGTTTATACAGCTAAATCCTGTCTTAAGACTGCATGCTGGAATAACTGACTATGTGTATAATGTTTCAGTTTTTGTGAGCAACTACTACTATGTAGAGTTTGCATGAAATCTTGAAGTGTGACTATACTAAATCTTAATTTAATATATATTTCAAAATGAATTTTATAGGTTTTGCTTACTTCTTTCACAAAGCTTTTAAACTGTTTTTGGTAACATATATTTCATAAACATGTTGTCATGAGTCTCATGTAAATACACTAAAATTGTTTTTACTTACCTTTCCATGTAATAATTATTCTTCCTAGGATAGTTTACACTCACTAACCTCCTAAATTTCATAAAAAATTATTTATTGGACAACAAATTATTAATGGTAGAAGCAACTAAAGCTTTGCATTATTAAAAACTCTGTGTAGTAATATGAAGTAAAATTAAGGCTTCCATGTCCTTGATTTTGTTTCCTCTTTGGTCAGTCGTGCATTCATTCAGAAGTTTTTCTGCCCCTAATTCTTTCACTGTTTAGGAAAATGCCCATTTACCAGATAGAGATTTGTATGTTGTGAATATATGGTGCTTTGTGCAGAAGAAATACTAATTTATTTTTAATTTACTCTCAGCTGCTCATGGCAAAGCATTCAGAAGCTATTGTATCTGGGTAATGCTTGCTTTCATGTACATAGAGTACTGCTTTCATTCATGGAGATTCTTTGTCAAAAAAGCTAGGTACATTCAATGGCATACAGCAAGCCATCTGGCAATTAAGTGAAGAGTGTGTAAGCTTAAAAGTAAAATCGCTTTACAGAAACCTTGAGTTACACACATGGGTAGGCACATGTATAACCAATTTATGTGCAACTAGCAACTTCAGAGTACAGTTGAGTACATATACATACAAGACAAATCCTGCCACAGGGACAGGATCCAGCTGAAATATAGGTGTGTTTTTCTCCTTCCTCAAATGTTTTGACTTTTCATTAGAGCACCTAGAACTTTATTATACTGCTGCAAAAAACAACAACAAAATTCATTAAAGATTCAGGACAAAATAATGCTGAATTCACATTTTTCAGGATCTTTGCAGTATCACTTGCTTCTGAAGAACCTTTCCTTATTCTGCAGCACTAGTATTGTTTTAGCAATAAATTATGTTTATAAATAATGCTTTAATGAAAAACAAGAGGTTATGGTGTTAATTTTGTGTAGAGTTTCACATATGCTTATGTTGTGGATGTTACAATTACTGCCTGTGTTTAAACATAAGCATGTGGAAGATTTAAAGGAGGAGCCCAGCAACAGAAAAGAGGTTCTTTCAAATCGGTTGAGTCATGTGATAAGTGTTGAAACTGTTCAACATGATTTAAAAAATTTTGGTTTTGCTTGAAAACTCTTAATTATGGGTACTCTCACTCAAAAGAGAATCTTCCAGTCTTCAATATTTACAGACCTTTTCCTTTACTGATTGTATTTTTCTGTTATAATTTTCAAAGGGACAGTTTTCTGCTGCTGCAGAAAGTACATTTGCAACAACCAGTCTGTTACTCACAAAAAATACTACATTAGTTCACAATTACACTATAGTAATTATCAGTATTGTGGTTGACATCTAACAAGTCTGCAGGCACATTTATAACCCATTTGTAGAGATCGTATACTGTTATTCAGTTTGCAGATGCGGTGCTAGCAGTCTTTGTAATGTACTTCACAATAAGCTCCACATAAAAGTCCATTTCTTTTTTCCTCTGTGACCACTTAATTACTTCAAAATCAAGAAGCAAAATTTGTTGCAATAATATTTCTTCCTTTGTCTCAGTTCAGAAACTTTCAATATTTACAAAATAAGCTTTGCATAAACAAAATTTTAAATCTGTCTTAACTGAATGATGATGAATTCTTTAGTGACTATCCAGAATAGTTTTAAGACACTATTTTGGTTTTTTTTCCTAGGTGAACATCTTGAAAGAACAACTTCTGACTAAAAAAGAGTAAATCGACAAATGACAAATTAAGGAGTTGAAACATGATCTAATTTAGATAGCTTTTTGAGACATAAAGGTTGTGTAACTATTATTTCTGAAATGCTTTTCTAGTATAGACCATGATACGCAAGTCCAACAGGAGGGTTAGCGCATCAATATCACAATATATCTTTCACTGGAAACAGTAAACAAAGTTGTGATAAAGCTGAAGAAAGGAATATATCTGTTTAGACTACCTTCACCAGCTTAAATATGGGGTATTCAGTCTGAGCTATATCACATGAAAAAGAAAGGTAGAGACTGTTTTAGACTGTTCACACACATGAACCTATACCAATATATCTAAGTCATTGCAACACTATAGTCTTGGTTTAAATGGTTCCACTTTGTATGTACACTAAACATTTTTACCCTTCTTTCTTTCTTTTAGTCATTTTCCCATGCAAATCGCAAATTGGAAGACAGACAGGAAGGCCAAGTTTGTGGATGGTGATTAACATTAAATGTCCAGTAAGAGTTTCTGAATACCAAAACTATAGCCACTTTTCAGTTATGAAACTCCATAATAATTAACGAACATGCCATTTTCCTGTGCCTGATGAACTGATTTTTTTGTTCCCTGTTTCTATGGATGCTGTAAAGTTTATCATATTGCTATAGCACCTCAGCTATAAAGACTGCTTGCCCCTTATTCCTGAGTAATAACCATGCATATTTTGCATGAAACATGCAGACTGCTCCAAAATCACAAGTCTTCTAAGTTAGCATAGAAGGGTGTAATCTAAGAACTGTTAAAACTAGACTTTCTTTAGCTTTGTGGGCAGGTACAGGCCATAACAATCACAAATCCTTTGTAATTTTTAAGCCGTCCCACTAGGAGACAGCTGTGCAAATCACACACAAACACACACACACTAGAGAGATCAGCTTATTAAATAGAAGTATTCTGAGGTGACACTTACAAGTGCTAGTTGTTTTTTTTCTTTACATAAATCAGTATTTCGATCACAATTTGAAAGCTCACTGCAGAAGAGTAAGAGGCAGTCTAGTGATAAGAGAAATGCCTTTTGCATAGCATTTGATTTGATTAAAAGCTGTTGAAAGCTTTTCCAGTCAATTGCATTGCAGAAATTTATGAAGAATTGGGGTTTATTTCTGAGCAGAGTTTCAGATTGGCCTCTGTAGAGTATTACAAGATGACAGTAAGCTCAGTCAAGGTGAAAAGCTAGCAAAAGGCAGATGAAGTTGATAGGAGAGCACACAAAAATATAGAGAAATGAAGCCTATGCTGTTGTACTGCATATGCTCCCTTTTCTCTCCTTGCTTAACATCCTTTTGACCCCAAGAGCCAGTTTCAACCAAGTTTGACTCTCTGGGTGTCACTGGGAGTTCCTACACATTTTATGAAAGTAGATAGCAGGCAGAGGGGAGATTATGGTTTTGCCCTTTCTAAAGTAAAACATGCAGTATCACTGGTGCTTTTATTAAATCCATGAGAGAGAAAACCATCCTAAATGCAAAGCATAAGATATAAACTCATACACAATTTTTTCTGTTTACAGTTACAAATGCTACTAAATAATCTAGCTTAATGTATAGGCCTGATTCCTCTCTCATTTATACTATCACAGAATCACAGAATCACAGAATAGTAGGGGTTGGAAGGGACCTCTGTGGGTCATCTAGTCCAACCCCCCCGCTGAAGCAGGGTCACCTACAGCAGGCTGCACAGGACCTT
>Ga0181612_102980_pt1 | contig 11780 bp, 7 predicted proteins | sample HoacroProtozoa21_FD_119630 | JGI IMG/M metagenome (GOLD analysis project Ga0181612, IMG submission 119630) | Hoatzin crop microbial communities from Cojedes, Venezuel. Combined Assembly of Gp0051906, Gp0051904, Gp0051908 | reverse complement strand
TTGTTTAACATTTTTATGGTGGATTGCTTAGAAGTTTGCGGATGTCCTCAAACTGGTGGCATCAGTAAATATGTCGCAGGGCAGGGCTGCCATTCAGAGAGACCTAGGCGGGCTGAAGGAATAGGACAACAGGAATCTTGCAAGATTCAAGGACAAATGCATAATTTTGCAACTGGGAAAGAACAATCCCTGGCAAGGGTACAGGCTGGGAACTGGCTGGCCGGGGAGCAACTCTGTTGAAAATGACCTGGATGTCTTGGTAGAGGGCAAGCTGAACGTGAGCCAGGAGTGTGCCCTAGCAAGAAAATACACTGACAGCATCCTGGGAGGTATTAGCAGCAGAATGGCCAGTATGTTGAGAGAAGTGATTATCTCCCTCTGCAAGCACTTTCTAGACCATAACAAGCATGCAGCATTCAGCAGTTGGACCCCCAGTAGAAGACAGACATTGATAAAGTGGAGAGAGTTCAGCAGAGGGACAACAGCAGAGAGACTGGAGCATGTACCTCATGCAGAGTTACAGCGGGAGTGGAACTTTTTCAGCCTTGACAAGGGTAGGCTTCAGTTATTAAGAGGTTGGAGCCAGGCTCTTCACAGTGGTGCATGTTAAGAGAACTAGAGACAATGAACATAAACTGACAGAAAAAAGGTTCTGACTAGATACAGGAAAAAGTTTTTTCATCACGAGTTCATCCAAGAGCTGAAACAGGTTGTCCATAGAAGGCTGTGAAATTTTAATCTATGGAAGTTTTCAAGACCTGATCAGATAAAGCCCTGAACAACATGGTCTGATCTCATGCTCAAAGCAGTTACCCCTTCTTTGGGCAGGAGACTGTACTAGAGGACCATCTGAGGTCCCTTCCTAAACTCAGTTTTCCTATGACACTGTCCTACAACCTGGACCCATCATGTTTTTCCTTCTCTATTCCTGTCTTCACTGTCCTGCAGTCCCCTGTCAGATCTCAGAGCTGTCTTCCACTAAGAGTGAGTTCAGTACCCAGAACTGCACATATGGGCAGAGGGAGGAGAAAAAAGGTGAAAGAGAGGCAATCACCGCAGAAACATGTCGGCAACCACTCAGAGTAACAATCCAGAACTCCCTGAGGTGCTCCAAGCACAGAGGATCCCCTCAGAAAGGGAGATTTGTGCTAATGAGTGCGTAAAGCACTTTTGCTCACCTTGGAAGACCAGTGGATGGAGAAAGACGTCTGATGAACTCAGGCTAACCTTCCATTTTAACATGGTCTACATTTGGTGAGTGACAGAGGCAATGGAAAAGGCACTGAGAAAAGAGGTTACATTTGGGAAATTTCTGTAGATCATCTTGTCTGAGGGTGTTCCTTTTGCAGAGCTGAAGAACAGAAACACAGGGCAGAGGCCAGTTCATGTGATCCCTGGAGCTCTTGTCATTACTGATGAGCAGTTAAGGGGAAGAGACGAGGTGCTCGCACCACTTGGTGTAAAGCCACGGAGTGCACCCTCAGCTTCAAGGCTGCTGGTGTGAGTTTTCTGCATTCAATCAGCAGCAGAGCTCTGCATCACCCAGTCCTGGGACGGAGACTGGAGCTCCCAGGCATTTCCTGGCTATCGATGAAGAGATTGGCTTTCTTGGATGTCCTAGAGCATGGATGACAAAACAGCGAGCATGACAGAACCCAAGAGGGAGGACGTTGTCTGGCTACCTCAGCAGCAATGTAAGGAGGGATGGCTTGAGGGCAACTGGTCTGACCCATGGGGTGGTAGTCACCTGTGCTTTCCTTTTCATTTTCTCTTCTGTATGTTGCACCTTCTGCTGCCTTCCCAGGATCAGCTGTTTGAACGCCTCCAGGCTCCTTGGGGGTGACTAGGGAAATACGGCTGTAACTCAAGGGTAGTTTTTTTCATTTCCCAGTGTTCTTGGGAGGAGTTGTTATGAGTTTGAAAAGTTTGTGGTTTTTTTTTTTGTGCAGTCAGACAAAATTTCCATAAGAATTGTTGGACTCAGCTGCCTTACTGTCACACAATGCGGCAGGAAGCTTATGCTTATATGACAGAAGAGCAGGAAGAATGGGAGTACTGGCCTGCAAATGAAACATTTCTGAATTACATTTAGATGTATGTTCTTTGTGGTAGTGCATTTGAACTGAACACAAGAAATACACAATGCATAAAGAGAATCAGGTTAAACATTTTCTTGATATTTGGATTTTAGGTAGGTATCAATCACTATGAAAAATAATGCTCTATCTACTTGTATCTACTTGGAATAAAGGTTATCTTTCCTGTAGGAGGGGATTTACCTCAGGGTCAGAAACGGTCGCTTGTCAGGATTAGGTTTAATTGATGGATTTGACAAAATACTCAAAGTAGTGACTGACGCGTGTAACCAGTTTGCCTTTACATTGCAAATTTTAAAGTTTTTAAGGGAGCATGGACCTTGGAATAAGAGTTATTCTAATAGCAGTGAAAATATAAAGAAAATTGAGCTCTGCATTGCGAAGGTCTTCAATGCGGTATGAAAGGACAACAATTCTTCAAACTCTTTTCTGAACACTCAGATTTCTGAATTTAATAAGTCAGTTCTAATGTTACCTCAAGGACCCGGTTCCGCTCTTGAGCTTATGTTGATCCATAAACAGTTCTTCTGCAGATCTCCACGTGAAGAAAGGTACCACTCGATGTGTTGGAAGAACAGTGCTAGCGCCCAACTTCCATGTTGATTCATCAGTGACATAAAATTGCATCTAGGGGTTTGCAAGACTACTGAATTATTCAGTGTGCAAAGCTCTTTTGTAGAATTGCATGAGTAACATCATTTTGATTGCTGAAATCAGTCACTGTTGTAGAACTACGATGGTGTTCTTCCTAGCACACTCTAACTGTTGCAAGCAATGTCTACTTCTAAATCACATTGCATGCCCAAGAAATAGTCATGAATTTCACCCAAGTGCTTGAATAGCTAGAAATGTTATGACCTTAACATACCACTTATCTGGTGTTACAAACCAGCTGATGTTCATATGCAAGCTAGCTCTAATTGCTGGAAGAGGACAAGAAATGACTGGCATTTAATTTTGGCATGCATTTTCACATTTAGCAAATGACATCAGCTTCAGCAGACTGCCCGTGAATCAATCAAGTGCTGTCATTATTCATTCATAAAGCTGGACAGTCACACCCTGCCTCACGAGCAGGAACATGGCTGAGAAATACTGACAAGGACACGCCACAAAAATAACCACCTAATCTTTTGCGGTGCCTCTTTCAAGGCACAGGGAATGTACCTGCTGTGTTGATATATATTGACGGAAAATACCCAGAACGAGCCACGTGTTTTGTCTCTAATGAAGCCAGATATATGTTCCCATCTCTTTTTAAAAAGTATCTAGAGGTACTGGATTAATATTTTTTGGGGTATGTTTTATAATTATTTGAAACCTTTACTTTTTTGTGAGGTACATTTCTTGCTTTAGTGAAGGATGACTATAAAGGAAGTGTCTGGTGGTCTGCAGAAGTTACCAAGATTCGTCCAGTATCCGTGCAAGCGGTCCAAGCTGTAAAGAAAAGACGTGCTGATGGGTGGAAAAAAAAGAGACCTGCCACTGAATGTAGAGGTGGTGAAAACGCCTAATTTGGGCTGTGGGGATTAGCTTTGAGCTGCCATTTGGCCAGATTTAGAGCAAAGATGTGAAACTGCTTCTGCCACATCCCGCAGCCCAGAGCAGAATCTCTCTTGCTTCCTGCTCCAAGTTGCTCTGCTTCTCCATGTAAGTAACTGAGTATCTGTTGGGACAGGAGACGAGAAAGAAATTTGCTAGCAGGTGGCATAGGACACTCACCCTATTTCTAAGGTCAGGATTTCTTGACTTGGAGGCATTTCCTTGGAGATGTGTGGTTTGGATGAGATGGCTGCTCCTACTGACCAGTTCCCAGCTACCTTCAGGCAGGTGGGGCCCCAGTTAAAGGGAAACCACAGGAGAGCAGGAGCGGCAGCGCAGAGGCAGAAGCTTGGGAGCTGGCTATGCAGGAAGGCTGGAGAGCTGCGAGCTGGAGAAGTGGGAGCAGAAGACCCTGAAAGGGAGACGAGCCCTCCCTGCAGCTGGCAGGGGACCAGCCACAGCTGTAAGCAGAAGAACACAGGGCCCCAGCCCGCAGGCAAGACACTGGGATGGAAGCATCCCAACAGGATGCCTGTTTTATTGCTCTTATATGGTCTGCCCACAGGGGCCGGGCTGGAAGGGCTGTTTTGTTCCTTCTCTGTAACCCTTGCAGAAGTTGCGTCCAGGGTAGTTGCAGCATTTTGTTCTGGCTTCTCTAGCAAAGCCACTCTTTGCTGATTCATTGAAAACTATGGGTGTTGGTGCAAACCCAGTGAGGCCTGCAGCCTGTAATATGCTTCTGGATCTCTTGGTGCTTGCACCCATGTCAGAGATCTCCCCAAATTAGTACAGGGTGGCAAAGGACTGCTATGCTGCAACACATGTGGCAGCATCTTCTGGTGGGGTGGGTTGCACTAGCAACATTCTGAGTGCACGTGAGAGACCGACAGAGTTTGAATGGGCACTGCTTCCAGTTTCTGAGGACCCCTCCCAAACCCTGCTCTGCTCTAACTTTGAGTTCTTATTTCCCTGCTTACTCTTTGCGCCAGTAGTCTTCACTTAGTATATGTTTTCAAGCATTTCTCTGCAACTGAGGGATAGAATACTACTATTTTTTAATGCAAGAGATGAGATTCACACTGGTTTACAGCACCCCAACTGAGGGATAGAATACTACTATTTTTAATGCAAGAGCTGAGATTCACACTGGTTTACAGCACCCCAGGAGCTCAAGATGAAAATTCAGTAAACACTGCTATGAGATTTGCAAGCATATGGTGGGAAGCAGTAGTGTGTTGTGTTCTTCTTCTGGATGTGAATCAAGGACCTCTGCATATAGGTATTATGTAGATGCTACCAAATGAGTATGCCTTTCTCCTCCCACAGAGACAGATAGAAACTGAAGGTACCTGGCTTTTCGTAGAAGGCAGTCAGCACATCCTAATAGCAAGCACCAAATTTTCTTCTATGCAACCTATTTTTTCCTCCTACTGCAGCCTGTTTCCTCGTGTGTTTAGGTATTTATATCTTTAGCTGCAGATGGTTAAATGATTGTTTAATGTTTTGATCGTACAGAGGCCTAAATTAGGTCAAATACCTGTGTTGCTAGTTACAGTCCAGATTTGTAGCAACTGCCTTTAAGATGTTTCTGTCCGAAAAACCATCCTTCTAGAGGCTGCCTTGCCAAGAGCGACAAACTCCTCCTGCCCTGTAGTCTGAGGGCTTTATAGTTAAAAGCGTCCTGTACTAAACAGCATGATCATTGTCCACGCTGTCTCATTCTGGGCTTTTCCTGACTTCATGGGCAGGATGTATCGCTGTTGTTTGTCCCTAATGCCACATTTGGAACAGCAGTCAAGCAGCTGTCTGGAGCAGAGAGTTAAGAACATGGGGATCGTGGCTGGGAATAAAACTTTAATTTGCCCTGTGTGAGAAACATGGGAAATAGCTAATCCTAGCTCCGTCTGCCCCCACAGCAACTCCACTGACACAAATAGATGTGGGGTATTGCATTAAAGCATTACATCATCGGGACAAACCCTAATGGGCTTATTTATGGCCAAAGCAAAGCGAGACGAAGCCAGATTCTGATCTCTGCTTACCTGGTGTAAATTGGGAGTAACTGCAGAGATAAACTGACATAACCAAGACTACAGTCTGGCCTCTTTGTTTGTAGCTGTTTTTGGAAGCAGCTGGCTTTTAGAAATTAAGGATGTCACATAAATCACTGGTAACAAAGTGGTTCTGGCCTTCAGCCTCTAGCAGCTTCTGACCATCTATCTCTGTAAAAGCGATGGTTCTCCATGCAGCTGTTTTGTGTCCAGAGGCTTTCAGTCGAACGGAGTGGACAATCCTACATCTCCTACAGCCTCAAGGAAGCAATGATATTTGTGTAGCACAGGAAATCAGGAAGAAGCAGCTTGTGAAGTGCCACCCGATCAGAGATGGGACTCTAATAATGGAAGTCTGCTGAGCACGAAGCAGCCATATCTCATCTGCTTAGTTCTGGAGGGAGAATGGTGTTGGGCAATATGTAGCCCTGATAACAAAGTAGATCCTTCAGTGAGATACGGCCTGTTCATGAGCACAGGCACAATTCTCTGAATGCAGCCAAGGCAGAGTAGAGTAACTACAGAGGTGTGAGTAAATACGTCTCACCCATTCTTAAGCAACTTGAGAGGACGAACGGAGAGTGATTTGTTGCTCTCATGTTAAATGTGGCTTTTATTTTAAAATGCCGTGATATCCTACACGCAACGTAACCTGAGGCTGCGTTGATTTTGGATGTGTGTATCCCAGGATGATGATCATGGGGGTCCTACCCTCTGCTTTCTCAGTTCCAAGGCTGGGGGCAGTTTATTCGACTAAACAACTAGTTACCTATCTGAAGAAGAGTAGAAGGATATGAGGGTATTTAGAGTGAGGCTACACTGGGCAGAAGGCCATTTTTATGCCCAGATACTGCTCTTACAGATCAGCTAGTCCAAGGTGAATACAGCCTTCATTTTTCAGTAGTACATTTGAGGAATAGTTTAACCGATAATTTTTTTTCTGTTGGAATTGCTAAAAGATGATGTCTACCTTGGGCCAGATCATTTTCAAATGATAAAAATTGCTGTAGACCCACCAGCATCAGTTTGCACTGGCTGAAGGTCTTGCTCACACCTTCATTGACCTTAAATTGTAGAGACTTCCAGGTTACTGTTACTGGGCTGCAACTTTTGTCTCCTTCGATATATTTCTTATATGGAAAGTTTATTCTCTTCTCTGGAGTCTCAGGACTCTCATCAGTGGTTGTAATGTTTATACTAGAGAAGACCAAGTCTGATTTGTCCAAAGGAAAGCTAGGAGACAATTTGGTTAGTGGTACCAACATGGGCAAAAAGTCCTGCCAGCCAAAAAACCCCACCTCTAAACCACGTTACGAGCAGCTGAGTAGAGACAATCTCATTAAGAGAGACTAGGTTCATCACTTCGGTATTTAATGGTATTCCAGTTTGAAAATAGGCAGACAAGTTTTTTGTATGCATTATGCAAAAATCTCCAGGTACAAATTCTTAATTGTTTACTTTAATGATTCTCCATGTATTCCCAGTCTCCAGAGGTGACTGCTACATTCTCTGTTTTAGAAAGGTGCCTTTCAAATATGTAAAGCATTCATCTGAATACAAGATGTGAAGATAAATGCAATTAGCACCGGCAAGGAGTGTCTAACACAGCAGCTTGAGAGGCCATGTGGTGAAGGTGTCAGCATTTGCAGAAATAAAAGCTAAGGTTCTGAGTATGTGGGGTCAGCAGCAGCCTATTAGTGTAGGCTGCAGAAAGGTTCTCTGTTAGTTAGGGTGGTCTGAAGACAGACTTGGAAAGAAACCTGTGCCACCTTCCTGGTTTGCAAGTTCATCTCCCTGCACTTGTCCGTTGTCTTTGGAAGTGTCTCTCACAAATACTGGGATATCCTGATGTTGCTCTGTTCATTAACCAGCTGGGGTGGCTGCTCTGCCTAAAGCATAGTTGGGGCTTTTTGTCAGGAGGGAGTACCTGGCAGGCTTTGCGAAGGACGATAAATGATTCCTTCCTAATGCGAGAGCAGCAGGAGACAGGCATGCTGGCGGAAGGCAGTGCTGCTGCAACAGAGGGAAGAAGTTGCTGACACCCAAAGAAACGAGAGAGGGTGTGATAAGAAAGAAAAATATTTTGAAAAATTTTGTTTGCAAGTGGGGGCAGAATGGCTGTTAGAAAACCGGGGCATTAAACATTTTTCCTTTTCTCTAAGAAAATAATTTCCAAAGGGTGGAGCTGTAAAATACCTCAGTATTATAGTTAGCATTTCATTAAAATATTGTTGTAGGACAGAGGTCTCTGCACATGAAATCTCTCCTGTCTCCCTAGGTCTCAGGCAAATTCTGGCTTCTTCATTAAAGGGATCAAAATTCGTCCCAGAGTAGATGGCAGTTGTAGCTTAAGCTTTAAAATGCTTCCAGCTTCACGTGAAAGAGTTGCAATTTTTCTTAGGAGGGAAAGGGACCATGAAACTTTCCATGGAGAGAAGGAAGAGCATGAGGAGGAGCCCTGTGTCTCCCATGCATAAGGGTTCTTATGTGAAGGGTATGAAGTCTGCCTGGGAATTGCTCAGGGGTTGGTGTTGCTTACCCCCTTTCTGGGAGGGTGAGGGACCAGGCACTGTGGGCAGGATGCTCCTACAGTGGAGGACACATGCAGAAAGCTCCATGTAAGAAGTCATTAAGGGGGTCATCTTCTGGAAAAAGGGGCTATTGTTTCAGAGAGGGATGTGTGAGGGGCACAGAACAGCTCTCCAAGCAGGCTCCAGTCTTTGTCTCTGTGCCAAGCTTTCTGCTTCTGCAGTCTCAGCTGTCCCCAGCTCTGCGCTCCAAATCCCCATCTGCAAACATCCTGGTGGGATGAGAAGGTCTGCAGGGCAGGAGCTGCGTCTTGTTATGCATCTAGCACTGGGAAACCCTGCATTTGCCGGGCTCCTGGGCATTATTGTAAGGTGGATAGTAAATAAGAGTATTGACATGATTGTTTTTTAAAGCAGCAGCTTGGCAGACTACAGAAGAAAAATGTACAGATAAAGCGACCTTGCGATTTTGAAAGCGAGACCTATTATTTGTTTTGAAACACGTTGCCTGTGTGACCCTGCTAGTTCTGCAGACACGTCCTGCCTGGAAATGCCAAAACAGGTTGTACGCTATATTTTTAACCAAGTTAAGGTTTTGTTGAAATAAAGAATATCAATCAAAGGCTGTTAGGCCAGAAGGCCGCATTCCTTTGGCTGTTGTTGATTTCACCAGTATCTTTTGTCTGCAAGCCCGTGCTGACAGGGCATCAGAGTCGAACTCCTGGGGTGAGTGGGGATGAGTGAGCGGAGCCACATGTATCTGCATCCCTGTCAAACTGGTGTCATTGGAGGTCGAGTTCTCAAGCTCCAGAAAGGACCCTCCAGCGCCCAGTGATTAGTCAAGGGGAGAGCCAGACACCCTTCACAGCACAGAAACAACATTATACGAAGCGTGACAAGGAGAAGTGGAATATAATACATGGGGGTGTGAGAGGGAGGTGCCGTTCATGGCTCTGGTAAAACGGGAGGGGACACAACCCTGCGCCTGCCCCAAATCCTCCTCTTCGTCACAGGGAATGGGCTACACGAGTCTGAGGTGTCAGGACTTTCTGACCATCATGCGGAGGTCCCTGAAGTGTATGTGCTGGTCTTGGTCAACTGCAGCTTTTTCTTTGTGCCAAGGCTGGATGAATTTGACGCTGGGATTCAAGCCCACATGTAATTGTGGCTCATGTCTGTATAGTAAAACAGAGCCGGGTGATTTTTCTCTCCTCTTGGTGGAAAATGGGAATTTTACTGAGAAAATGCCAGGTTTATTGTCTAGAAACTGTTCACAAATTTAAATGGTATTTGCTGAAAAGTTGTTCAGAGAAAAAAAAATCAAGATACACTGACCAAGCCGAAAGATAAATATATGTGCCCCGTTTTACCTATTAGCAGCCAGCATGTGGGAGAGACAAGTTCAAGCCTCTCCTTTTCCTGAGGTGATGTGATCCTAAATCACTTTCCATTGTAATTTCATATTTGAGGTACTTTGGTTGGTGGTGTTCACGGTTGCTCCTATGGAAGTCATCTTGCTCTGTCAGGAACTTAAACATTTACCAAGCTGGGGGGCTGGGGCGGGGAAGGGGAGTCGGGGGTGAGTAAAAGTGACCTCCAGCCTGACCTGAGGACACTTACCAAAGAGAGGGAGCATCTGAGTCCCAGGCTCTGATCTCCTGCGTGTTTGTTTAGGCAAAGAGGACGCAGGTCAGCAAAGGGGTTGAGAGTAGCTTTCACTCCTCCTCTCCCGGCGAAAGCACTGAGGCGGTGGAGGCACTGCCCTGCCATGCGAGTCTTCTGAGGCAAAAGGGGGGGTCTAAACCTCAGGCAACTTCCCCAAGCAGCCCCATCAATTAGTACTGGAAAATGGGGGACACAACTAATTTCCCTCCCCAGAGTCAGTTTTTCACTGTTCTTTTTTAATCTATTTTTCTTGGGGCTTTTTGGCTGGAAAGTGAGATCGTCCTGTTTCAAGTCTGGAGTGCTTCATACAATGCAACTTGAAGTGGTTTGTTTCAGAGTGGAAAAAAAAGAACTACCAAATCATTATCTGAAATAAATCAGTCCTGCTCCTTGCCTCGGCTAGGAGAGACGAAAGGAATTTAAAGTCACCATTTGTCTAGAGGTCACCCAGCTTCTTCAGCCTGTAAATACCTTTGGGGATGTTTCAGCTAAAGCTGAGGAGGAATTGGGTGGCTCAGGAGGAGAGGATCTGCCAGGGAAAGGTGGGATCTCACAGCTCCCTGGGAGGGGCTTTCCCTTGGGTCTCTCTTGCTGCAGTCGCTCCATCCAGGACCCTAGAAACCATTAACCATTCCCAAGGTTTTGTCAAAACTTTGGCACTTTGATAAAAACTTTTGGTTTTGGGACATTATAAATTCTGATTTTTTAAAGTAACTTTTTATAAGTTACTGTTAATAGTAATACTACCACTTTCCATATTTTTCATTCTAAAATGTTAATTGAGGAAGTCAGAATTTTAAAAAGTTGTCCAGAGTCGCAGAGATCAATGCCAGAGGCACGAACACAAGTCAGTGTCAGCTACATCTTGCTCTGCTGTGCTGCACAATGGACTACCCTCAAGGCAACAGTTTGGTTTTAGCAGCTGAGAAGCTCTTTATTTTGTGAATTTTTCTTTCTGCAGTTATCCATGACTTTTCACATTTCCGTGTTATTCATGGGGTTGTGCGGATGTGGCATGTTAAAGTACTTCTGTAAAGCACCTTTTCATGCAAACCACATGAAATAATCAAGACCAGAGGAATTTCAGAAATATACTAATGCAGAAATTCAGAAATATGATACATCTCTTTGACTGCAAGTAGCAACAATAAAACTTTAAAATTTTGGGAGAAGGGATGAAATATCTTTTGTCTGCACTCAAATTAAAAATACATAAATAAAATAAGATCTAGGAACACTATTTTCCAGCACAGACTTTGTGGGCTCAACTTTGTTTTATGGATGTGGTGTCCCTGCATATCTCCACTGATTTTGCAGGAGCTTCTGCTGGCTTACACTATAATAAACACCAGCAATAACACCTTGATGACCACCCTACAACATGTCTCTTTCTTTTCCCCTTGTTATGCTTGCTCACTGTTTGGTGCTACCAGACAACGTGCTTTTCCTCGGTTTTCGTGTCTTTTGTCTTGTTTGTGATGTCCTTTTCCCTGACTTTGACAAAATGATTCCCTTGGCTGTGCTTGATTGCCATTTATGAAGCATCATTGGAAGAGGGGGCACAGAGGAAGGAACCCCACGGGGTCCTCCCTTGCTCTGATCTCTGGGAGGAGGCAGGCAGGAGCTGCCCAGGCTCTGTCACCAGCTGAGCACTTAGAGAAAGCAGCTGAGGCAGAGACTGAGGGAAGCTGGTGATGTCCCTAGTCCCCTTCTTGAAGTTTTCCCTGCATGCTCTGTTTCAGCCCTTGCTGCCACCTCTTTTCCTTAGACTTTCTATCTGCTTGGAGGCACTGCAGAAATATGAAAATCCACACCAAGAAGAATCACAGAATCACAGAATAGTGGGGGTGGGAAGGGCCCTCTGTGGGTCATCTAGCCCACCCCCCCTGCCGAAGCAG
>Ga0181612_180154_pt1 | contig 11781 bp, 7 predicted proteins | sample HoacroProtozoa21_FD_119630 | JGI IMG/M metagenome (GOLD analysis project Ga0181612, IMG submission 119630) | Hoatzin crop microbial communities from Cojedes, Venezuel. Combined Assembly of Gp0051906, Gp0051904, Gp0051908 | reverse complement strand
GGCGGAAAAGGACCTGGGGGTGTTGGTCAACAGCCGGCTGAACATGAGCCGTGAACATGAGTTTCCTTTGTTCTAGGGAACTTTTCTGTCTAAGCTCATTTTTTTTAAGATTTACCTTTAGATTGAAATATTTAGCTGCTTCAAAAACATCCCCTGCATGAAACTAATTTTAAAATAGTCATGGACAATCACCATGGTAAAAATCTATATCAAACCAACTTAAGTGAAAAAATTCTACCAATGTAGAGTTAGGAGTCAACATTAGTTACCTAATGCCATGCAGCACAATGTCCTGCAGAGTAAACACAATCCTTTTGGAAGTTTGTGTGGCCATTTTGAGAACTTCAGACCTAAAAGGCCAGAGTAAAAGTGTCATCAAAACAGGGAAGAGATGCATATAGTAGTAGAAGGGTTGATATGACTAATGTGAAGACTACAGAAGAAAGCAGAAGCAGCTGTGGAGTTAAGGGTCAACCCAGGTGAAGAAAACAGAGAAAACAGGCTTTTTGCTGCAACTGGGATGAGAATGCCAATTTTGAAGGGGCATAATAACTTGCATAAGGACTAAATGGTACATCATTGCATAATGACTAAATGATGATGGAGAACTGACAGTGCAGCTAATGGCTGACTATGGTGGTTCATGTAGGATCCTGTTTTTCTCCAATAACTAGCTTAAGTGAGATGAGATCTACCTTTGCTGTCTTTGAAGCACGTTCCCCATCTTCTTTGGTTCTGTAGGGGCTTTATTTCCTCGGATACAGCAGTAAAAAAATGTGCAGCTCAGGTCGTAGAGCAGCACAGTCCCACCTCCTATGGGGCTGAAATCAAAGTAATACACTGATGGACCTCAGCTTTCTCCAAAGAGAAGTTGATTGGGTATGTCTTCACCTATAAAGCAACATATTCACAAACCAAATAATCTGCCCATGAATAATGGAAAGTTAAAAATACACAGTTATGGCATGCCTGCAGCATACAGTGCCTTAGGACAGGATTCAGCTTGCTGACTATGACATCGACATTTAATGTCTGTAGATGGGATTCGATATGTGCGCTGTGCATCTAAACTCATGACAGCTGATGGAGATCAAGGCAAGACAGTCAGTGCACCCTAAAGAATTCTTTAGTTCATACTAAAACAAATAGTATCTAAAGTACAGGGAATTCACTTACTTAGACAGAGGTGTTTAGTATTGTAAACGGTGTTCCAAAATAAAGATCACTGGGCCTCAGCCTCTGATGCAGCAGCATAATGTGGTGTGTAACGTCTGATACCTGCACACAGATGTCCTGGAAAACCCTGGGCGTCCCAGCTGGTACCATATACAGGGTCCTGCTGCAGTGGCTTGTCAGCTGAGCCACTCTTGAGCTCCCGTTGACTGTCCTGACCAGATATCCACTGAGTGCAGTGAGAGCTTGGACTCTGGCTGACACATAGAGAGCTGCCTGCAGACATCTGATTTTTTTTGTTGTAAACTGGGACATAAGTGCCATCCTTGGTATCTGCATGGTGCTCTGTAAAGCATAGCAGTGTTCTCTCCTGCAGCATCCATCCCATCTTACCCTGGGCTAAGGAGAATGATTAGGTGGGCAGCCTCATGACAGAGAACATGACTTTTCTTGATTTTAATTTTTGTTGCAAAGAACAAACATTTAGGAATTCTCTGGAGGTAACTTTGCCTCTTTCATGTGAGCAAAGCCAATGTTCCTAATTCCACACATCTATCATTAATTACCCTTGTAAACTGACTACTTTTGTCATGGAAGGTAAGAGTCCTTTTGACCAGGTGAACGTAAGGTACCATCAAGGAGTCATTAGCTGTAGGTCTTATAATACAAATCTCTATAACTTTTTGCTTATAGTTAGACACTTTCTGTGGTTTGAAGATGAGCACTCAGATCTGGTAGTGTGCTGAGGCGATTTATCAACATTTATGCACCCGTAGGATTGCACCAAGAACATGACTTCGCTAAAATTAACCATCCTTCTGGGAACAATGTGAAACAGTGGTTGGTCTAAATAAGAAAGACACTAGTAGGCTGTGGAATTAAGCTCATCTTAGAAAGGATGAACTTATTCCATCTGACACACCCAGCTGTGCGAACAGCAGTATGGAGTGAGCTGTGTTAACTCTACTAATACATGAGGATTAGAACAGATCCTGTGCTACATATAAATGATTCCTCTGCTTATACAGTACTTGAGTGCTTTAGAGGAAAAAAAAGAAATTCAGGGGCAACACAAGTTGTTTCTCCAGCTCTCATGAAATAGGATTGAAAACTGTATGTTTCAGAACTTAGTTCTTATGTGTGCAATGGCTTTTGCCTTTCTGCGACATAATTTACACAATATGAAAATTTCCATGATATATCAGCTGTTAGGATGACCATGCCAGAACTATTTCTTCACTCCTGTAGCACAGAGCTCCCAGTAGTCTGGTGCAGTTGGCCCACTTGAGTGATGGATGACTCCACCTGGATCCTCAGTAAAAGCAAAGGGAGATGAAGCTGTTATGTCTTCTTTTGAAACTGAGAGTAAATGTGGTCAGACGTTGGAGGAGAGGATGTCCCATGCTCACCAATGCTTTAAGGAGAACTGGAATCCTATTTTCCTGGAGTTTTGTCCACCCAGCGACTGTAATTCAGGCCTGTGTATTAGTTTTTCTTGCCAGCTGCTATAATGAGCTTACTGTGTCATGGGGAGTGGGGGAAAGAAAAAAATCTGTATCAGTAGCCATATACAAAGCCAGATGTTATCAGTGTTGCAAAAATACCAGTGTCTCTTAAGGAAACTTTATAACTAAGGTTTCAAATGATGGATGTGCAGCGCGCTGCTTCCACTAGAATTTCCCCTTTTCTACAGAGCTAAACCACTACTGACATCTCGTTAATCCACCCAACTGTGACTATGCTATATCAACAGGTATAGCTAACCTTTGTCTTCAGACAGTTCACTTTGTGAAAACATTTTCTTGTGCTCAGCATCAGACTCTTTCTTGCTGCTTTTTTCCATTACATCACTTTTTTCCCCCTTCAGCTAGAGATGTGGGAGACCATTTCCCTTTGGAGCATATGCCAGTGTTGAGCTGTTGAAACAGCAGGAGAGGTTATAAATCTGGACAAGGAGCTGCTCTTCATCCTTAGCAGCTGAATGCTTTGTGGCCATTGCAGGCGATGTTTCCTCTAACCTCTGTGACCTTGCCCGGTCTCAGACACAAACCTTTCAATTGAGGTGGAAACCATCATTGTGCGAACACACTTCCAAATCTGCTGTTACCGAGCCAGTTTTTTAGACAAATGACAAATAGTAATATTAATTTGTGACTTTTCAAGTGTGTCCTCATGACCATTTTGGACTACTTCACCTCTACAAAGACAGAAATAAAAGAAGAAAGCTTATCTGAATACAATATCCAAGCTGCAAGGATTTATTCCAAAATTTCTAACATTAAAGCAGCTTCAGAACTAATTAAAATATACCCTGTTGCATTCCTTACTATTGCCAAATATACATTTCCACTGTCCCCCAAAAACATGGCTACTGAAAACAAAAAATGTGAAAGAGTTACCTTTACAATACTTAGAAGTGTTATTTATGCAACTTCTGTTTTTTTCACAGCAATAGTGGGCAAGAAATGAATAATTTATATTTTTAGTATGGGATGCAACTTTCAGAATTAATTATGGAAGAACCTGAGATACCGGACACCAAAGTTTTGACAGTTCAAAAGTTTTAGTAAGTTCCTTCTGTACCTTGATAGTAAATATTTGATAATGGACAAGAGTTCTCATAAAATTATTCAGATTTCGCTGGATTAGATTAAAATTAGGTGATTTCCATCTTTTCTTTTGCTTTTATAACAGATACAGAATATAAAGCGAAATCCCTGATATAGGAGGGGCAAAATATTTTTGTCAAAGTGTTTCTTTCCTTTGGAAAAAAGATTTAAATTAAAAGGTCTCCTCTTTCTTAGTGAATTTTTCATTTTTCATCAAAACACAAGAACATAATTGACCACTATTTCCCATTTGCAACAGGACCAAAATTGCTGGTACAAAATAGCTGTTTCACGCTCAAAGATTCACAACCCTTTGTTTGAGATTTTTTGCATTTTGACGAGAAGGGCAACATCATCCACCATGTCAAGGTCAGAGTGATCATGGTGGTATAATTTCAAAGATGCATTCTTGGACTTCCCAGGAAAAAACAGGGAATTCATTGAATTCGGATTTATTTCTGCTGTAGTCTGAAAAGGGAGAACTATTATGCTCCACATAGCATAAAGATACTCCATATAGAGTGTTTCCATTCTATGTTTCGTAGTAGTTTTCGGTTACACAAACAAAAACTGATCCATGAAAAGGGATTAACTTCTTCACTATGCTGAAGCCTCAGCAGCATCAGTCAGAGTATGTGGTAGCGCTCCTGCTTCTGGTCTTGCAGCTATTGCAGTCCTGTCTGCCAGTGGCTATGCTTTAGGAGGTGGTATGGAGCATCCAAATTCTCATGGCCTGGCAACTAGAGAAATCTTTTGCGACAAAGAAATGCGGACTCGGTGAGGCTGAGAGCAGTTCAGCTGACATTTGCTGTGTACGTGCTCTAACCAGTGCTTAGTAGGTGAAAGGCAAACCCTAATGAAGTAGAGTTTTTCCTCTTCAGGCCTAATGAAGAAATGTACTGAAACTCTGTATCATTATGTGTGAACAGAGCAGACAGAGGTATTGAGTCTTTTGTGTTTCTTACATGAAGTAAAATTCTAAATTAACTGGACTGGATCAATGTCTGGAGGTTCCTTCGTTCTCATACAGTCAATGGAGAGAGGGAAGTGCCTAACCTAATCTAACAGGGTCTTCACCTGCATGTCCTCAGAGATATTTATCATTCCTGTCACTTCTATGGAGAGTGCAAGTAATTAAACTATGCAGAATGAGTCATCAGATACCTAAATTTCATTAAGTTAGAGATCTGAATGAGTAAACTGGAGAACTCCACCAAAGAGTTGTGGATCTGTAAGTCCTATAAGTATTCTATAAGCATTTATCTTCTCTGTAGGCCACTGGCACTTAACAGATCAAATCCAAACTGAGTCAGTGGAGACCTGTAGGTATGGACATCGTGATGAAGATGAGAAGCTCAGGAATTACATGTCTATCTATTGCAGCACAGCTGTTTCATACTTTGGTTCATCAAATGTCTTCTAGTTTCTATATATCTCCCCTGGGAGATGTCCATGTGATTGGCTATTGTATCTACTGTTAACAAACCCAGATCTGAGCAGAATTTTGACTCAAGGGAGCTGAAAATGTTCTTATTCCCTATCTTCTTTTCATCCTCTCAGAATTACTTTTTTTCTGGCTGAGATTGTTTTACCATCAATGTGACTACAGTGATTTTGAAGTTTTTGTTACAATACTTAGATAACATTGCAATTAAGTTCTTACTCTTCTGGTTTTTGGTTTTTTTTTTTTCCTTTTTCCTCAGTTCTGTTGTGTTTTGGTTTTGTTTGTTGTTTTTTTTTTTACCAGCAATACTTTATTGGAGGTTTGCAATAAGTACCACTGTGGTGTCACTTGTATTACAGAATTTGGTGTGTCTCATCAGATGGCTAAGGATGTCAGTTGCAATATTTTGGTACCAGGATGACCTCTGAGGTCTCAAAACCTGTGCTGATGATGCTCTCAGTTAATTTATATCATCCAACATATTGCCAAGTACATTAAATTTGTTTAATATTATTGCAAAACTATTTAATGAAATGTACTGAATTCTCATGGACAAATATCACACCAGACATAACTCAGTGTTGGAGGGATAATTGCTGTTTTTGCAAGAAAATGGCAAAGGTCGGTATAAATAAATATCATATTTTACTATATAACAATTTCCAATCAGTATATGGCTTGTATCTTTCCATGTATGTATGCCACTGGATATGCAGTTGTCTAAAGGATATCTTGATGTTTGACCTAAACGACTGATGATGATGTTGCGTATGACAAATCATGACAAATTTTTGTTTGTTATTTTTGGATGAAAGTACCATCAACAGCTTTTACACGGCAATGTTGCGCAGTGTTCATTTCCCTCACTATGATGAGCTCATCACACAGTGGCTAACCCTTGTTTCCAGTTGCAGATTGAAGTAATCTTTGTTGGCATTTGCTGCTTCTTCAGTAGCATGCTGTGTGTCTATGCAGAAAACTGAATCAGCCTGCATATAAAACATTATCAGATACAGAATTTCATGTTAAAAGTAATTTCATATAAAGCATGGTCAAAGGATGAGTATTCCATTTATTTCTCAGAATTGCAGCAGTCCTCCATAAGTTATTGAGAATTATTAATGAATCTAGTCTTAATATTTCTGACAGCTGTGATACTGTTCCTTTTCAGTTCTTTGTCTCAAAATGCTTAGCAGAAAACCTTGTTACCTGGCAGACCGTTCAAATTTCACAGCCATTCTCAGATCAGCTTTTTTCTTGTAGAGTCTTAGGTTTTCAAAGTAGCCAAATGTATAGACTTGAGAGCCCAAGCTCAGCTGATTCAGTTTAGCTGTCTAAACCATGCACACTTAAACTTTTGGATTATTGCTTTACATATGGCTTTAAGTCTCCCACCCAATGGCAAGTGTCTGGACGTCTTGGCAGGGAGTGAGAGAATGAAATATTTGAACATTTCTTGAATGTAGGTGTTCAGAAGGAAAGTGTCTGTTAAACCTTGCCCGGGAATGATGCTACCTTCCACAGAACAGGAAGTGATATTTCTTTTGCCTTTATGGCTCTCTAGAATAATAATTTAGCTCTGGATGTGTTCAGGCTGAAAGAAGTTAATGTGCAAATAGAATACTTGTACGACATTCAAAATCTGCTGGAAACCTTGTTAGAAATAAAAAATTGGAGCCCCCTTCTAAGCACAGTAGGGCTGTAAGATTCCTGGCTGCTAAATCATGGAAAAGAAGAAGAAATGAGAAACTCTTTGGAGGATAAACCTGTTTAAGAAGGATTAAAATACATAAACTGATTCATTCAGTTGGGCATATCTTCCAGCTCTGCGTGTGCTCATTCTGTGTCTGTTAACTATTTCTAGCTGTAGGAGATGCATGCGCTGTGCATAGGCAATGATAATGGTAGCTCTGCATTTTGTATGTGATATTCTCTGCTCCCAGGGACTACATCTATGTTGAACATGTGACTCTATAGGCAGTACTTATTCTGTACCTGGCTGGTCCTGGGAATAACCTTAATCTTAGGGTAATCCCCAAAACTTCACTCCAGTCTGGTCTCATTGCCCTTTTCTTTAGCCTACAAGTTGATGCTCGTAAATCCTGTTTTATCAATGATAGGTGATGCCAGCTTGTAACTGGTGCCCGTTTACTGGTGCTATGAATTAGCGTTGTTTGATGGTGGTTAAGGAACTGGCCCCGTGAATTCAGGTTAATGTGTGCTTGTAACGCAAAGAGCAAGGGCACTTGAATTTAAATTTTTTTTTTCCAGAAAGATGGACTATCCAGACAAGTTAGAATATACAAGGAGATTTCTTGTCCTTTGTGAAAGCAGATTTAAGAAGCTGTTGAGAGGAGTTCTACCTGGGGTTTATATATCACATACTCGGGAGAAGGAACTGGACCTAAGCAGTATTTTAAGTGTCATGCCTTTGAAACATAAAGGCCCTTGTCATTCTTGAGGGAGAGGAGCACAGTAACCAGAGGGGAGGAGGGCAGGGAAGGTGGTCTTCGCATGCCTCCTTTCATATGCACACTGGCCAGCAGTGACGTCTGACTATTGAGATATCCATGGAGGACACACATTCCATCCATGCCTTCCTCACGGCAATCATCACTGCCTTGCACATCCCGCTGCCCTTGCTCAGCCCCCGTCCACTCACCTCATTACAATGGTCTGGAGGCAATTCATGCAGTCACTTCAGTCTGATCCTGCTCTAATTTTATGCTGGTGCTCCACCACCAGCTCAGAGTTGCAGTTTCCTTGCACTGTGTGTCTTCTTTGACCGAGACAAAAGTGAATACAAAGTTTATTTAACCTCTGCTATTCTCCACTGGTAACATTTGACACCCATTTTTCTAGATGGCCATGTAAGATGCTAGGCAAAGATGAAAAAAACTCTTTAATCTAAATGGAGTCCTGATTTGTGTCAAGGAAGTTGAGAGCAGAACCAAATCCTAGATCATTTTTTTTGAACCAGTATAGAGACAGAAACCTTAGGCTGTGAGGCCCTGATTCAGGAAAGCATTAAGCTCCTGCTTAACTTTGAGCACTGACTTCAATGTATTTAAAGTTAATCAAGTGCTTAAGCTTTTCCCTCTATAGGGATTCTTTTCTGCATAAGGGCCTAAGAGAAAATAGATAACTAGAAAGAGCAGCCGTAATGAGCCTGCATATGGGCCAAAGAGAAGGGGATTATTAATGCTTTCAGGTTCAGTGAGGACTAGGGTTTAAATATCAACCTCCTACAGCTAGACATGAAAGACTCATAAATGTGTTAAATCGCATCAGGTCCATTTAATATCATTATGTTTAATAAAAGTATCTTTGCACTATAATAATCACTGAGGACAGTAGGTGGACCAGTCAGGCTGTTCTGGAAGCAGAACATATTCCTTCTGCTAAAGTTATCCTCCTTTCTGAGGCACTCTGTAGTGTAGGTGTCCAGTAAACAATAAGCTTCTAAGTGCTTTAATCTCTGGGAAAATCTTGAAATTGCCTTGAGGGTGGTAAAAACACAGCTCCAGGACACAACTGAGCTAGGAAATGAAGAATGAGGTTCTCTGAACCAGAATGGTAGAAATGAGTGTGGGAAAAGTTCTTGTGCAACCTCTGTTTTGTTGGCAATGCTTCCAATAATTGGTAAGAAAGACCACAAAGCTGCAAATCAGAATAAATCTAAGTATAAAACTGGAACTAGGGCTTTTATCAGAAAGGCCTTTCAACAGTCTTTATTGTTGCTCCCTCTGTCTTTCTAAGCCTCTTTCTGTGGACAGAGGAAAAACACATCTCTTTTTGGCTGTTTATGACCCCAGAGGGCAAATTCAAGTTGTTGATTTAATTGGAGCATGTAATTTTAAACATAGTTTATGGTATGTGAGTGCTGCAAAGATCATTTGTCAAAACAAGAACTTTGGGGAACCTTGACCCCAAACCTCAACAGCTTTTATTGTAATCACTTTCTGATGCCTAAACATCTTCGCAGTGAGTCTTTAATAAAGTGTGGCTAGATTTTGTGTGAAGTTTGGAGGTAGTCAACAGTAGCTTTTATGTTTGAAATCTTATGTGAGAAATCTTTATCATGAACAGGTCAAAGACAAAAGCACTCTGTGCAGGAAATAAAAAGGCAGAATTCAAAATAGCCAATATGGATTTTACAAAATCGAAATCCGATCGATGAATGATTGCAAAACTAACCTGTATTTCTTTGTCTTGCAGAAAGTTTAACATAAACAGAAGCTGGCTATTCAGTATTAAGACCTCCCAAATGTTCATGCTTCAAATGAAGTTGCATTTTTTGGAAGAAATAAAATTATCTTTATGCAAGTTTGCTAAATAGAATAAGAAAGCACAAGACTTCTTGAGATAGATACTTGCAATTTGTATTGTTTTTGTAACGGTATTTTTTGTTATCTCTTATGTTAGGCCATAAAGGCCTGTATGATAAAATGTAATCAATTGCATTAATACATAATATGACACATTGTTAAGAAAAAAAATATTACTTTACCTCTGCTATAGCCATGGCCTTTGATTCCAGCAATTTTCATGTCCTGATCAGTGTAATCAATCCATAATTAACCCATGGAACTCTTTACTGTGGGGTACCAGGGCATTGACATGTTCATGAAACCAAGGAGTCAAATTAAGGGAAGGAAAAAATCCAGCAGGAACATGTGGATATGAACACTGGCTGAGAAATTCCCTGAACTGCACATTGCCAGAAGCTGGAAAGACAGACTTAGAGAAGGATCCCTGTATGCCTGGCCCATTTTCATACACTTTACATAGTATCTGCATCTCTGACTATAAGCAAAGGCAGTACATAGGCCACGGAACTGCCAGTACAGCACAGAATGAATTCAGAGTCCTTTGCCACTGCATTCACCTTTCTTCATATTTCTCCTTCAAGTGATATAATTGAAGTATTTCTCATTTAACTCACAGGCATCATAGAACTAGTTGCAGAGAAAAGATGTGTATAATATGCTTCCATTCCATCAGTGCTTTCCTAGGGTTTAGGTGCACTGAGCACTTTCAAACCTCATCTTCTGTCCCAAAAAGATGGAGAAGTGAACCCTGGCCTGGAACAAAGGACAAGAGTGAGCTATTAATCTTCAGGATGCAAGTCACTCCTTCATGCAGGGTTCCCAGAGCTGTGCCCTGAACTTGCCATCATTTGTCAGGGAAGGAGTAAATTCCTGGTCCAACCCTGCCTACCAGAGCAGCCACAAGCCCTAGAGCTGATGTTATAACCTGGGCAGTGATCACATCTCTCCAGGCAACAAACTCCAATGACCTGAAAAACCCAAATTAGCCAGACTTAGTCCTTGTATAAAAGTTTGTCTGTCTCATGTGGGTTAGTCTGGACTCTGTAGCTTCTTCCAGCTGGAGGCAAAGTACGAGGAGAAGAGGCTGTATGACAATGCAGGTCTGTATTCTCCCCAGACAAAGTGTTGGTTCATTCCAAGCATAAATCCATCCTGTGGAGGAACACCTTGTGCATTGTGCAAAGACTCTCCGAAAGGCAATGAATATTGTTTTGGAGTGGGAAATGTGTCATCCATCAGGCCAAATGCAGTCAAGGCTTTTCCCTTACCATCCTTAAGTTCATGCTGACTTGAATAGTTAAGAACAGTTTTAATTAAATTTCATAGGATTTCCAGAAAAGTTCTATCAAAGGCAAAACAAAGATACAAAACAATTGTCTAACAGCACCTTACTGTTTGTTTAACAGTGGTGGTTTGCAAAAAAGGTAGAAGAGCACAATTCTATTAGGTAAATAAAAAATTAGATGTTGTAGAAAACTAGAGACTGCTGAACACTTGAATCCCTCATATAGGTCTGGGAGCACACTTTTATCGATGAAAGATAATGGAGAAGAAATAAAAATGAAGTGCAAACCACAACGCAGACTGCTCTTTAATGCACAGCACAAACTGTTTGCATGTTTTGCATGCTCATCCCTTTAAAGATCTGATAGAATACAGTTCAACACAAATATGATGGGCACATCAATAAAGTAGGGAGATGGTACCTTGTGACAGATGGACTGAGAAGGGGCTTCTAGATTCTGTGAAACGGAGATACATGAAGGGAGTAGGAGAAGAGGTGAGTCAGGAACAACGTTTTTGTCACTTATTTTATTATTCTCTTATTAAGTTGTTTGTTTTGTTGTTTTTTTTTTTGCAATTAACAAAATATCTTTCTAAGACTGCATTATGAGCACAGTGTTAAACATGGTAGGGTGCCAATCTACAGACGGGGCCAAGAGCCCTTACTAAAAACTAGGTCAGCCTCAAGGGCTATATCAAGTAACACCCACTGGCTAAGCTGTCTTTCAAGACTTTACAATATTTTCTACTTTTCCCCATTTTTCTACTCTACGAATATGAGAGCAGTTGGGAATGATTCCCCCCTCCCTGTACCAGCACCCCTCTTCCAGTCTGTACTGCATTTGTTCTGGGGAGAGTGGCCTCAGAAACAGATGAAAACTCGGGGGACAATTGTCTGCTAGGAAACAATGCAGTGCATCTTATTTTAATTTTTTATTTT
>Ga0181612_165177_pt1 | contig 11781 bp, 8 predicted proteins | sample HoacroProtozoa21_FD_119630 | JGI IMG/M metagenome (GOLD analysis project Ga0181612, IMG submission 119630) | Hoatzin crop microbial communities from Cojedes, Venezuel. Combined Assembly of Gp0051906, Gp0051904, Gp0051908 | reverse complement strand
TCTGTAATTGGAAAAAAAAAATCCGATTAAGTAAAAGGTGATAGACAAATAAAAAAACTAAAAATTTGAGTAACTTTTTTTTGTTTTGAGTAATTGTCAAGTATTCTTTGCCTTACTTTAAGCATACAATTCAATAATACTTCTATTATATATGCATCACAGAATTCAAAAAAGGAGGCAGCCCTGCCCTCTTTATTTGGATCCTTCACAATATTCCCTTTTAAAAAGATGTGTCTTTCATGCCCGGCTTCATTATTTAAATTGTATGACTGATGCTTGGCCACAGAGGCAACATGAAAACACGCTGGCTTAAATTAAGCAGCAGCAAATAATTATTTCAAGAGAAAAAAACCCCATTAACTCATAAACCAGGGAAAAAACACTGTTTCATCTGATACTTCAGGCATATCAAAGAGTTCAACAACAACATGAAGTTCAAATAAATTAAAGTTGAAATGTTACTGTAATGTTTTAGTAAGTCCCTCTTGTCAATTTTTGCATTTTCTCCAAGTTCAGAAACCTCACTTTCAGAATTTATATAATAAAGAAAAAAATCAGTTTCTGAATTGTTTCATCAAACTGAAATCTCAATTTTCTCAAAGATAAAACACTTCGGTGTAAAAGTGTAAGTGCAGCTTACAAAAAATAAGACAAATTCCACAGCATATTAGGAATTACCATTTCACTAAAACCAGTAAATTTATAATTTCTTACTAATAATTCTTATCAAAGTAGGTTGAAGAAATTCTGACAGTATTATTTTCTGTTGGAAAAATGACATTCAAGAAAGTCAAGTATTCCACTGAAATATATCCATTTCAAAGGGGAGCTATCCAAAACTTCAATTTCAAAACACACACATACTGAATTTTATCTTTTTGTCTTTGCTTTTTGGCTGCGTTGCACCCACACTGCTAGTTTAAAATTTGCGACTTTGGGCCTGATGGCACTCACCCCAGGAAACGGGTGACACAGCTCTGAGTCCCCACATACCCAAAAACTACAACGGCGCGTGTTCGCTTGACTGTGTGTACGCTGAGAACACACGTTACAGGTTGCTGAACATCACCCAGCGTGGTCGAAGGATTTACTGCAATAGTTAGGAAGAGCCTGCAATTTGCATCCATAACTGGAAGGACCATCTTATCAGGTTGCCTGGCAAGCCCAAGGAAGCTCAACCCACTGGTTAGCATCATGCGTGCACTGAGGAGTGATCATGCTGACTTCTCATGTTAAATCTGAATGGCACGCAAAACTGTTGGCACTAGGGAAGTCACCTGCATAGAAAAAAGATTAATTTTTCATATTGAATTGGTTACCTTCCCTTTGAAACTAAAGGTTAAATATGTCTTGAATGAATAGGGAACATCCATCTAACAGAGTGAAAGTTGTTTACCTTCATTTCGAGCTGTTGCCAATGTAAGCTGAATGTTTACCACTGGTGTCTGACTTCAAAATGAAGAACAGAAGAGTGACTTAAAAAGGCAGCTTTTGCATCATGTATCCTCTTTTCAAAGGGACCGGTGATGCCGGTTTATTCATTTCAAGATCCACATAAAAGAGTTTTTTGTGTTTAAAATGGTAACATTCACAATATATAACGCTCCCATAAACAGGAGAAATTTACCTAGAATATTTTTAAATACCCCTATGATTATTAGCAGATTTATGAATATTAGGGGCTACATCTGTGAAACACAAATAACAGATGACCAAGATAACACAAGACTAATTCGCAGAAATGTAGTCAAGATGGGGCAAAAAAGTGTGCTGCCTTTTCTGCATAGAAGTACTATTTTAAAAAAATATTACTACTTCAGAAAAACATAGTCATTTTAAACCTATAATGATGCAATGGTATACAGAAGGCCACCATTGTTTGCTACCACTGATAATTTAAAATATCTTGACTTGCATCTCCTATGGTCTAATGGAACAGGAGTCAAACTGTCTACTAGATCCTCTCAGTAGCACAGAGTACTCACTGCTACACCTCACAGCAATGCCGAGATCCTACAAAGATCCTTTTAATAGAAGTCCTAACCAAGCCCTGAAGCACAAAACCAAGTAAATCAGCCTAGACTAAAACAAGTAAAGCAAAATTTGGATTTCTGGCAGGAGCAGCAAGAAGCTTATCACACAGCTCCTTTGATAGATCTTCGTTGATAAACTTCCATGAAAGCCGATCTTCAAGGAAAAGCACTCACACTCTGGAAACTTTCTTTATTTCACATATGGTACTGTCAAAATTTACTACTCCTTTCAGAGAAAATCATTATTATTATAAAAATATAGGGAATATCGTCAGCTGCATTATTTATTCCCATTTATACCAGCATTTTAAAAACCAATCATATTGTCATGATTCCATATGCTGGGGAAGGAAGGGGGAACAAGTAGTAGTTGAAGTCTCACGCCAGTTCAAACGCAGTGCAGACAGCATTCTAGACAGGTGTGGACTACTAACTGACTTACAACATTTTAATATATGCTGCCTTATGGTAATTATTAGCCATACCATTCCATATCCTTCTGTACCTTGAGTACAGCTATACACTTTGCAGACTTCCCTGAGCTGTTAGCAGTGACTTACGGACTCCCTACGTCGGGAATTTCCAACATTTCTGGACAGCATTAACAGTATTGACCCAATAAACATGCACTTACTCGCATCTATCAAGACAGAAATGAATTTGCTTTCATACGGCCCACGCAAGCCATTTTACTCATACTGGCTTTACTTATACTGGTTAGGAGTAGAAATTCCTTCCCTCTTCAGCTGACATGACTGAAAAAGCAGAACTTCTTAAACATAGCCTAAGGGTCACACTTTCTTAATTTGCACCGGAAGAAAAAAAAAATATTCCCTATAAGAAGTCATAGAATAGTCTCTGTCTGCAAGCAGTATTAATTGCTGGTAAATAGGCAAAGAGTTACAAAATTATTTCAACTGCTGCTTTTTAACGTAGACGCAGACTTCTCCAGACTTCACAACCGTTCAACTACACACTAATCTGCGCAGCGTTTTCACCACTCTTACTGCCAAAAAAGATTCAACAGTATTTTTCCATGACAGCTTTTGAATTGTGACTAATGCATTCATTACTAGTAAATAGCATAGCTTAAACTGTCAAGTTAACTTCCATTTATAAACAAGGTACAGTTTGGAAGATGATAGGATTTTTTCACTCATAGATAGCTGAAATGCAAAAAATGAACAGTTTTTGCAAGAAGGAAAGAGACTTAAATTGGAGGTTTCTTATATCTCTGAAAAGAATCTTCAAAGAGACGTATCTGCCACCAAGAAGAAACTCCAAACCTTCACATTCATCTTTCATTCCTCAAAATTTCTATTTGAAAATCATTCTTATTTCAAACCCTCAACAAGAGAAGTCATGCCAAACTTCCATCAGCCATTAGGGCACACTGTCTCATCCCTCAAGGCAGGAGCTTCAGGCTGCTACTTAGACCGGAAAAAATAACTCTTTTCACAAAATCTCTCAGAATGCTGTTTAAAAAAGACTATACTCCATTTATCTATAGCTCGTGCTTCACTGAAGCACAATACCCCTGCCTTCCAAGGATTAACAGGTCAGAGTTAGAAAGGGTCTTCACAGATTTAAAAACAAAGAGCAAGCATATCATGTACTGCTGCCAATAGTACGAAGCACAAATCTAAGACTGAATTTTAAAAGCAAAACAGAGAATTCCGTGTGTTAAAATGGACTGACACAGGATATTTGTAAGAAAACACACAGGATGTGTAAAACCATTTGCACTCTGCTATCCGAAGAAAAATTAAGCTCCAGAGTTGACGTTAGGGATGTGACACGACAGTCACACGGCCGCTGTTTCAGCTATAACCGGCTGCTCGAGGAGCCCTGCAGCCGAGAGCCTCAGAACATCTTCCCAGCTTTCCTCTGGCATCTCAGATTCCTCTGCCCAGATCCAAAAGCCTTTGCTTCTTGCAGAATTGAGATTATTAGCACTGATTTCAGCCAACAGTGTAGCTGATGTACGCACTGGCACCAAACCTAAAACTCATTTTGTGTTAAAGACTAATATTCGGATTAAATGCCACAGCCCATTTCTGCAGGTTTTAGGAGAAATCGCACTGTTATTTCCACGACAGTAGAACTCAAGTTGCCTTCAGGAAAGACAGCCACTGCCCATACGTACTGGAGGACAGTGGAAGAAGTGGCCAAAGAAGGAACACAGGGGCGAATCAACGGAAAGGGAGTGAGGGAGAACGCAGGAGCCACTAACTCAAGACTCTTAAATTGAACAGTCTTTAGTCATGCCCCCAAATTAACGATAAGTTGAATCTGAATTTGCTTTCTAGCTTTTCTGTCTTCAGGAGGCACCATAGCTACAATAGTAGGCTTTTCCCTGCCCTTAAGAGAATGAGGAAATCCCTTTTAAAAAAAACCCAAACAAACCAAGTTGTTCAGACTCTCATTTAATCACTTGACTGCAGGAACTGCAGCATCAGTTACCAAATGTGACAAGACTGTCAATACAAGAGTCAAGATTAGCACCAATAAAAGGGAAAGAATGAAGAAAGCAAAGGCAACCAAGCAACATAAGGAAAAGAGATGAATATGCAAATAACAGGATTCATAACTAAACTAATGGAGAGGAAAATATTGATGTAGCAGGAGTGAGCCAGACTTCTGGCAGAGGACGGGTATTACAAGACAAACAGGAGGACAGGGAAATCTTGCCTGATAAAATGAAACAGAAAAAAAGATAAAATTACAACGACAAGCATAGGTAAAGTGTAGCTTAGGAGTACGCGACATTGGCTGCAGGGAAGAAGGTCAAGAAGAGCGAGAACACAAGGAAGTGGAAGGAAGCAGACTGGATTAGGAAAGGTAATTGGAGACATCTCAGAGCAGTGAGCACAGAGACCCATGTTTCTAAGTAAAGCACTTGGGCTTCGCGGATCAACATATCCTTCCTTTAAACTGTGTAATTAGAAGGCAACAAGAAACAGGATGAGTTTTCAGAGCTTGCAGCTTTTTGGGTCCGACTCATGATTTCTGTGTCACCCTACAGCTGACGACTTAGAAATGGTACGCCTCATTTTTCTACATGAGAGAGGAAAAGGGAAAGAGAAAGAAATTTGTAAGAAAATACATGGAAAATTCTTAGAGAGATTACTGGACTGAAGGCAGCAGGACTTTCCTTCCCTATGTCAATCTTTTTTCACACCTTCATCTTTCTCCATTGAACACTCCACTGAAGTCACTCCTCATTTTGTACAGTCACAAGCAACCCTCTTGTACATTGCACAATGCAAAGGTAATGACTAAGAGGTCTTTGCTGTTACCACCCAGTTAAGTTTTTTAATAAAAATTATAAAATAATATTCTTTAATTCCAAATTAACAAATCCACGCTACCTTCTAAGATACAATTAAGTGGTCACTCCTTGTCTTGTCCCATTTCCACTCTGCAGAAGGAAAGGCTGTGGTCACCATACAGTTCTTTCTGTGTTCCACTGCTCACCCTCTTCAGCAAACCTGTGAGTTTACCTAGGGATCCCACTAATTTTTGTTATTCTAAGATAAATGCTGTGGTAGACAGATACACATCTCCAAGTGCTGCTGAGCTCTATTTGTAGCTGCCAGTCTCTTCTGCAGATGCTTAAGTACAGATACTACACTCACTTTCCTCCGGCCTGTCCAGATATCAACCCTTCCTAAAAAGCATGAATTTGCAGAGTTCACGTCTCCCCATTTTTTTTTTTTTAAGTTCTGTTACTTCAATCATATTCTAATTATTCCTGGAGCCATCCACTTGCTCGCTGATTCAAAAAGTAAGTGTGCTCGTGGCAGAATTCTGACTCCACTGAAGTCACCGGCAGTTTCTGCCATAGTATTTGATGAATCCAGAATTTCAAGCAGGTTACAGCTTTTCTAAATTGACAGCGCAGCACTGTTGGATCTGTTAAGAACTTTCACCAGCTGTTAACAAAACCTCTCAAGTACATGAAAACATAGTTCTCTTAATTCTTCTCTACCTCAGCTATGTCTTTACAGTCTTACTGACTCATCTCCTTTCATTCCTCTTTTAAACTGCACAGTAATAAAATTCAGTAACACACTCATGTTTGAGTGTGTCACGCAAGCTATCTTAAGGTTTTATCAGGAATAGAACAATATTCGTTTTGTCTCCTTACCGGATCCAATGCTGTAACGCGATAAATTAATTCGGAAACAAGGAGTGAATACTTCCCAGTTTCCTTTTAGCAGACATTATGAAAAAGCTGCCCCACTTTTATGAAGTTACGTTCATTGCCAACATGGATCCAGGATGTTATGTGCCTTTAATCCTCTCGCCACCTGCAACACACCTACTGCACACCTGGCAAATGCAGTCACGCTCAGGTCAGACTCATTCACAACGCCGCTGCCGTGCAGGTCATTTTCACTGCCTGCCGCTCTGATCACATCTTGCTCTCCGAATCATTCTGGTAAAGGCGCACTCTCTCTCTCTCTCTGTCACATCACACACTGCTACCATCTTCATTTTCAAAGCCCTTCTCATGCTACTCCAGCCCTACCCACCACCTCTCACTGGGTACTGTGGGGTAAACCATCACCTCCAGCCCCTGAAGCTGAACTCCATTTCTTTCTTTTTTTTTTTTTTTTTAAATCATCTTTGTTCTTTCTCCAGTGACGACCCATAGGGACATCATATTAACTCTCTGCAACGCAATAGCAGATGTTTCATTTTTCACTCTACTCTTCAGTCACTGTGAACAATGACAAGTACAATTCCACTTTCCTTTTCACAGCAACATTTCTACTACATTAGGCAAGAAAACCTCCACTAAACTGTGTTATCTTTTATTTTAAGTTGTTATGAACATCAGGAGCCCACAGTTTTTCAAAGTTCTTTGGTCTTAAGTTTTCCTTCAGAACAAACGCAGATTTCAGACAACACCAAATTAGTCTTTATTCCTTCACTGCCTACTTACCACCTCCAACATTTCTGCATACAAACACAGGTAACCCAAGGTCACCTAGCACTGTTGGCAACTTTCTCCCATTTCTTTTGTGCAAGTATTTGGAATATGCTGCTTCCACCCCCCCCCCCCCAATCAAAGGTGTTCTTCTGTTACATTGGGATCTTTTCTTTGCTTATTTTGTCCTCCCCCACCAGAGCTGTCTATAATATAGTCCCTAGCCATCCGCCCACATCCACAGAGAGCCCACACAAACCCCATTGCACATCACATAAGCCGTGACTGGAAGCCTTCCAGCTCACCTTTATGTACTGGGAACCACACTGATGGCAGAAACCCCAGCATAAATAAGGCCTTGGCTTGCTTTCTTCCACAGATCAGCAGAGCAAGCGAGCAGAGATAAAGTACCAACTCACCGAGGCTCCTCTCTGCTGCCTACTGCCATTTGCTTCCTACCCTGACTTCCAACATCAACATATCTCTATAGATGTATACAGATACCTTTCTATCTTAAAGCAGGAAAAGGGAAGGCTTAATACATCAAACCTTATTATTTCTAAATACAGATGTTTCTGAATATCCTTGAACAAAATCTGAATTCAGAGCATAATTAAGCCCTAATTCTAAAGGTACTACTTCTTTTAGAAGCATTCATAGCAACACCTGTTTTGAAATTTAAACAGCAAGCAAGGCTACTCCCATCCACTATTTTTCAAAATGGTCAACAAAATTAAAAGTAAAATGTCAGTACATCCATTTTCCTCTAAAAATCCTGCATATTTTTCCTCAGTGCTCCACAAGAGACTGACAGATGAGAATGCTTTGATGCACACAAGCTAAATTTGTATGTATTTGCCCTCTGTTTCTCCACGCTGCCTTCCAACACCTGGGCACACAAGGGCGTAAGAAGGACATGAATGTCATTACAACTGCCAAGACAACGTAAGCTATTTCTTTCCAGCCTGTCCTACCCCGAGCCCTCTGAGTCCCGTGAAAGCCACTGCGCAGTCAACTTTTCTGTGATCTTGTTGATTCAAAGCCAGAATACTCCATGCATTCTGCCCTCCTGCTGAACGCCTGGCAGATTTCCAAGAGAAGAATCTGCAATGTACTTGCTTCTGATAAAACCAGCGGTAATTTCCCTCTGCACTTTCTCCTCTAGGGCTGGAGGACACGGCAAAAGGAGGGCCACCAACTCTACCCGCAGAGGCAGGCTCTCAGAAAGGAGACGGGAGCCCGAGGAGTGCCGCATGCATGCCAGCCCTCAGCAGCCCACGGCTGGAAGTCGGCACGGTTTGGTTTCCCAAACACCCGCCTTTGCCCCTTCCCGAGATCCCCGTGGCCATTCCTCTCCAGGAGCTCGGTGCCACACCCAAGACCAGCATCTGCCTTCACTAAGCCAGGGATCCGGCACTAACAAAACACGTGGGGAAAACTCCCAGTTTTTCCAAGCCTGCTCATCCCCTACACTGTCCCGTGGGATGGAGGCAGCGCAGCCGGCACACGGAGAAGCAAGAGCCCCTTACCCAGCTCGCGATGACAACGTGACCCCCACAAAACAGCCTCCTGCGCCCTGCAGCGTTCTGCTCAGCTACGTACCAGGAGCGCGAGGTCGACTGCTCTCGTACGGGTTTTCTACCCCTGCATCTCCCACTTCATTACTGCTTCGAGTTCATAAAAACGCCTCAAAGTGCTGTTCCACAAGGCAAGAGCTTGGAGGAGTCAAACCACGTGTTTCACCAAACGTTTTAGCTTGTTCAGAAGTTATTCTTTATTGAATCTGGCACTCTACTAGATGCCACTGTTAGCTCATTTCATACAAATCGCAAGTAACAGAGACGGCTAAAACAGCCATTAGGTAAGAAACATTCGACGCCGTGTCTCCAATTTCACCAAGGGTGTTTCTAAGCAACCCATATTTCTGTGGTACAGAAACAGTTACAGTGACTCATACTAAGATGACCAGAGTGAGCTCTTAATTTTTTGCATATTCATGTTTTTTTCTTACTCACTTCAGTTCTGGCAAAACAGTAACGATAAGGTTTGCAACACACCGAGAAAACATCGCTTCGTGAGAGTCTCCAAGGCGAACTCCCTGACACGGCTGCGCTTGCTCCTGACTTCGCCCGAGCTCTGCTGACAGGCATGACTGATCACATCGTTCTTCGCAATCCCGAACAAAGCCCGAATGTTCGCTACCCAAAGACACCATTCTTTGGGGACTTCTTTATTTGCCCGCACAGGATCGTCTTGTTTACAAAAACAGAAACTAACAGCCAATATTTATTCCTGTGAATTACCCAAACTTATGCACCAACCTACAGCTATACATTTTTATGTATCACTACAATAAACTAGGTTTACAGCTCAGAGCATTAACCCGCAGAACCCCTACTGCTCCAACAAACCTCCTGACACACGCATTTAAATCCAAGCTGTCTGAAATACAAAGGCAGAAAAACAATTAGCAGGAATCCTTCCTGATCCTCCTCTTGCCAGGAATTCAGGTAATATCAATGCTTACGTGAAAATGAAGAACAAAGTGACATTTTCCTTCTTAATCTTTTTACTTCTATTGAACAAAAACACTTTTTTTTAAAAAAAAAAAAGATAACCAAATATTAATAGACTACGCAGATAAAACTGGAAAGATTTAAGAATCAGTCTCTGGGTTTGTTTGAGGATAGGGACTGAACTCCAAGGTTGTTTTTCTGTCCCAGTATCAGTGAAACTCATCTTTGTTTCGTATCTCAAGGACATTTTATTCAATTTCTAAGTATTTTTACCTGGAATTTCAAGTATTGCGCATTAACCAGAAAACTGCTTCACAAGAAACGGCTTTGGAAAAGTACCATCAATTTCTACATAATTAGTACTTGCTTTTAAGAAAACTTTGATTCGTATCTCAAGAGTAAAGTCAGTGTGGCCAGACAGCTTTGGGGCCTGTGCTACGACGTACTGCTCCCCAAGCCACAGCGCCAGGGCAATGGTGCTTAAGCTCTCATTGGTACTGAACAGAATACACGAGCCTAAGAATAAACACCCGTTCAAGAGGCTCAAGCTGAAATTGGCTCAGAAAGCTCATTAATCATCACCTCAGGACACCGCAGTGAGCAACAAGGAAGGGAACTGGGACAGTTCAAAAGATACCAAAGAGAAACAAGCCTACTGTCAACTCCTCTTCAATAGTCAGTCTAGTGAATTACCAACACTCACTCTATCACGCATACGATGATTTCCAGTGAAAAACTGCTACAGATTCCACACAAAAACCTCTGTAAAAGCCTGAATGCTGAGCAATGGCCTGTATTGCAGAAGTCTACTCAAAGTTAGGCGGATGAGGAAGACCAGGGGCACGGAGAGGACCCCAGGAGGAACACTGCCTCCTCTCAAAGCCCGGCGCCTACCTGCGGCTGATGCAGAAGTGGGACCACTGCTGCCAGATGTCCATTCCTAGACCGTACTCAATCTCCCCTCCTCCACTCTCCTATTATACGTGCTGGAGCGAGTGCTCACCCTGGGTTATTCCCCCTCATGCTTTCCTGGGAGGTCTTAGAAGACTAGCTATCTTTATATATACACACATATGTACACATATATATACACATACTCTCTCTCTCTAAGATTTTCAAGAAATAAGCACATGTATGTGGCATTAACTGATACACAACATAGTATGTACAATAATAATGTAAAAACAAAAACAAGAAAGGAGGTAAGAGAAAAACAGTCAGGGCTGGAAGATAAGAAAAAAGGTCTCATCTAACCAAAGATTTAAAAGCAGTATCAATACACTCAGGTTAGCACATGCTAACTAAAACGTTTAAAAAGACTAATGCAGATGTGACGTGCAGCTTTCGCATAAACTAAACCAGCTGGATGTCAGTGAGGGGCCTGAACTTTATCTCCAGATATATCCAACACCTTCCTATGGGCCATTAAAGATGTACTTAAAAGGAAATAGAAAAAGCCCACAAATGGCAAGGAAAAAGCAACAAAAGCAAGAAAGAAATAGTAAATTAATATATTTCCTACAGCAGCAAAGAGAAAGGCAGAAGTGTGATACCATCTCAAACGACTGTAAGTAAAAACAGCACACAATATGCAATACAGAACTCTCCCATGCTCTTGTAACACACAGATGGCTTGGTCAGGAAAGTATTTTCCTGGAACTTCTGGGTGCTGGTCTGGCATTTTATTAACATTACAATAACCCATTTGTAAAAATAATTTTAAATGTACATCAGATCATATTTAAGTGGAAGTAATTACTAGACTCATTTCAACGGTGGAACAAAATTATGTCCCTTCCTCCCCTGAGTGTGTTTGATATTTCTATGTACCACTCGCTCCAGACTGGGTCACCGCAACTCTCTGCCAAAGGGCTTTTCAGACAGGCACCCTACTAAAAGGTTTCATCAAATCGTAACACCGAGCACAGCATCTGCGCTCCCAGTGCCGATGGCTCGCTTCATCCCATTCCGTGATTTTACCACCGCCTTCTGCTTCACGTGACTGGAAATCCCGAAACCTCCGTCTCCCTGGAAGGTCCAGTGACGCTGAACGCGGAGCGGGCTGACGCCGGCGAACACCATCCTCTGCGCCATCACCCACCGCCAACCCTCCGCTGCCGGGCTGTGGTTTCTCTTCAGAGGCCAAGCTTTACTTGCCACAAAAACCCCTCCACTCCTTTCCACGTTCACAGCCGCAGCTTCGGAGCGCTGGGAAGCAGACATGCGCCCTGCTCCCCCCTCCCCAGGCGCACAGAACCCCCGTTTCCCCTGGCGCCGCGTCCACCCCCTCCCGTCC
>Ga0181612_157100_pt1 | contig 11782 bp, 3 predicted proteins | sample HoacroProtozoa21_FD_119630 | JGI IMG/M metagenome (GOLD analysis project Ga0181612, IMG submission 119630) | Hoatzin crop microbial communities from Cojedes, Venezuel. Combined Assembly of Gp0051906, Gp0051904, Gp0051908 | reverse complement strand
CAATAAAACATTATCACACAGGCTTATTACTGTAGACTTTGAGGTAAATAGTAACTTCACCTCTTTTGTTTGGACAGATGCCATAGTGAGTCTAAGAGAACAGTGCATATTTTGGTCAATTCCCTGCTACAAATGTTCCATGATTCCCTTTTTGAAGACAGAAAGGAGATTATAACACTATCAGACTCTGGCACAGCTAAGGTTGATACAGATGGGGAGATATGTCCTAGAAGTCATAGTAAAAGCTGTTTTATCAATGATATGTAGCTTATACGTCTTGTGAGTCTTTCCTCCACTTTACTGTGCAGCCATCCCCTTGGGTTGGCACATAGTCTCTCTTCTAAGGGTTGTCTTTGAGCCACTGAATATCCTTATTTTTCTGGCTTTTTAATGATTTTTGGTCAGGACAAAAAGATATGGGCCATTATGCTTTTGTAACCATTGAAACACTGCTCCCATTTAAAATACATGTTTTGCACAGGCTTGGTAGAAGGAGAGTTAAAATTCCTATCTGCAGTTTAAGTATCCTATTAAAGGAAGAAAAGCTATCAGTAGAAGTGGGAGTAGTGGCTGTTCTTAACAACTTTGTAGCAAGCCATTGACTATTCATATTCTTTTTCCAGCAGTGGAAATAAAGTAGACACACACTGAGTTGCATTTGTTATTCTGCTGCTGTTCTGATAGGTAGATACCATTCAATTTCATATTGGACACGATCTTCCATATGGGTGTTCGTTACACAAACAACAATATATTTATGGCAAATCGAAGTATAAATATTTTCTTTGATTCCTGTGCCAAACTTCCAATGGAGTTTTAATTTGGGTTGTGATCAGCAACTTTTGCAAGAACAAGATATCAAGGTGGGTGGACATATTTCTATACAGCCTCTAGGGAAGGAAGTAATCCTATGCTATCCCAGTGTTTCTAGGTACATCTGTGATATCTCTCAGCACCCTATATTTCAAGAAGTCAGCCTGTTTATGAAGTTATTGTAAGGTAGCTGTGGGCATAAGTAAAACACTGCTAATATAGTACTTGGCCAAAAGTAGCCTCCCCTGTAGGAGTTTGTTTATAAATTGCTTTGGTCCACTTGACAAGGTCAAATCCATTCTCTTAATGATGAATCTCATCTGTTCTGGTGCAGAAAGAAATGTTTTCTTTCACTTCTACGAGTGGTAAGAGCTCATTCATCTCTGTATGTTCTAAAGGGAAATCTAGCTACATCAGAGAGAGAAGGAGTATTCAGAGGGCAACTGATGGCCAGGAAGATATATTGAATTCACTTTCCTGGGACAGACATTCAAATGGTAACAAGTGATAGAAAACAGCTCTATATTTCAGCATGATGTGTGTTCTCTCTCTTATGATTAAACCCCCCGTGGGCCATCTGCATTTAATGGGTTAGAACTACTTTGTAGCTGCAGTTTTTTCCTTCCATGGCTCTTATTTATTTGAGAGGAGACCAAACTGCACTCTTAAAAGTGCAGCATGTAGGAAACACTGCCAAAAGAATGAGAAGGAAAAGGCAAATTTATGGGCCAGTGTTGTTTTAAGCATTTAGAAGTATAAATAGGAAGTGTAGATAAATGTGGACATATAAGTGACTCTCTGTTTATCTCAGTTACATTATTTGCCTAAATTCCAGAAGAGAATTAGCCCAATTAGTTTATATAAGGGTTAATGCTCTGCCTCTGGACTAGCAGTTTAGGATATGTGTAGAACTGTTTTCAAACTAAAACTAACACTCTTCCTTAGAACAAGTCTTCCTAAAAAGAAAAAGCATTACTCAGTTCATCCTTGTCTCTCTGATCCATAAAAAAAAAACAAAACAAAACAAAACCAAAAACAAACCAGACACAAATATGGAAACTACTGTAGTAAATTACATGTAAAACACTGATTTAATAAAGTTCAGGGCTTCAAAAATAACAGAATGGACTACCTAACAAAAAAATATTCATATAAACAAAGTAATGTTGTTCCAGGACAATTTGATTTAGCATAGTGAATCTATTATGTATTTATTAGGGATTATATTCTGCTCCCAAGTGAAGTCACTGGCAAGATTCCCATTAACTTCAATTAGGATTTGATCATAGGGATATTTTTAAGCAGGTTTAAGGAAATTTCATCCCTCCGCCAACACTGAGTTTTCTGGCTCTAAATATCCAACAAACTTCCAGCCAATGAGTGTATTTTCCTCTTTTCTCATTGTATATATTACTTCAGCATTTGCTAAATAATACTTACTAACTCAGATCTCTATTCCAGACCTTTTTCTAAAAGGCTCCCAAAATCTTCCAGTATTTTATTTACTCTATGTGTTCAAGTGACATCTGACAGATTTTTCCATATGTAAATATGCATTTTATTATATATTAAAATATTTATAAAGACTAATGAGAAAATCATTCTTAGTGCTGTAGAAGCTGAGTTGTTCCCTTAATATCACTTTGAAGGAAAAATGCAATGAATATGTTTTGTATTGTCATTTTCACAGTTAAAGATCTCAGCTGGTTTCCATTTTTAAAGATTAAACCACAATCATTTGAGTAAATACACCTGAGTAAATACAATCTTTTACAGATTCATATACTTCTGTCTCTCTTTGAGGACAGTGTTTAACAAAGATTTCATTTTAATTGTACTCTTTCTGAGAAGGGCAAAAACATTGTGAAAGAGCTAGATCTTATTCCACCTACAAGCAGTTTCTAATCATAATCAGATTGGATTCAACGACAAAAAAAAAAATGTTTTGTTTTTTAACCAAAAAAAGGCTTTAACCTTCTTTGTCATCCCTTTCCATACCCTTAAATTGCTCATTCACAGAGCAGTTTTGGGTGCAGGAGCCTAGTCTTTCACAATCCCTGGGTTATAGCAGAAAATTTCGACCAACTGTAGTGATAATGGGACTATACTAAACTGGTTGTCTGTCATTGGTACCTGCATATGGATGTTCTCACAGGAATACAAGGCAGGGAGGATCAAGCCTATTGAAATTATTTTTAATAATTAAAGGATGCAGAGAGCATAATTGCCTCAGTCTCTGAGAGGTGAAGCAGCCAGCTGTTAGGTTACGGAGGGTTTCTCTAATTAGAATTCACGCGATGAGAAAGCACTCATGTAACAGCATCTTGTGAGCTATCAAATTCCACTGTATAAGCCAGTCAGAAAGTACGATTTTTGTCCTGATCCTATAGCCTACAGTATTCCAAACGATCTCTTTCATGTTAACAGCATTATTGACTTTGATCAGTGTTATTGTCTATACATTGATGGATTTGTTATTCTAGTCTACTGCTTATTCCTGAGAGAATAACCATTGTTCTGAAGGTGGGCAGCAAGAGATAAGGTGAAATTTTGACCTCTTGAGTGTGAGGCCTCACAACAGCCCTCATTCCTTCAGAAGATCAGGGATTTTGAAGATTCACCTGTTTGCTTTTGAGTTTTCTTCAAATATTGAAAAATCAATGGCTTGTGGACTGCATTTAAACAAAAAGATTAGGTTGGGAACTATGTAATTTTTATATTATTATTTAAATATAGCAAAAACAGCTGACAGAAACAGTTCAATATCTCAAATACATCTTATGTCAGAGTGTTGTGATATTTTCCTTCATTTGCATGCCACAACTGTATCAGGTTTAATACGTTTGTGGTGCAAAGAATAATGGCCGTGCTTCAGGAATTTGGTAGGCTCACTGATCCTGCTGTTGCTGTGCTTTAATGCTCTGCCCTCATGCTGCCTTAAAAATGCAGGAAAAGAAAACCTGAAATTCATGATTAGAGAATGTAGAGACTGGATGCTTCTCCACAAAATTACCCTTTAATTTCTCAATATCTTTTTGTTGGCAGTGATAGTCATACACTTACCAGCCCTGCCCCTGCAAGACTCTTTTTTTGCGTTCTTTATAACCCTCTTAAACCCACATCATTTGTGCAAATACATATAGGAAAAGTGGCAAAAAAATAATTCTTATATTCACAGGTTCTGGTAAGATTTAGATGGGGGAACTGAGGCAAGAGAGGGAAGGAAGGCATGCCTCGGGTTTAGGTTTCCTCCTTACTCCAGCACCGCACCCTGACTCTCCTCATAGAAGATTATTCTGCCATTCCCAGCCACCATACCCCCATACTCAATGCACACTCCTTCTCTCATACCCACACCTCACATTCAGTGCTTGCCCAGCCTGTTGCTTATCTCACACAATTTAAATCTAAAATATGTTCTTTCAGCTACCACAACTTTACGTTATGGATGTTTACTTTAAAAGTTTGCTTATACCATTAGTATTTCATGTGATAATTTACCAGCGTACCACAGCTGTTTGATGTTGCACTGGCAGTACAATGCAGCTGTAAACCTAGTTAAACTAGATACATGCTTCAGCTTCTTTAGGCTGTTCAGAAGTGGTATAAAATAAATAGGCACTGAGCTTTTAGTAACTCACTATGTCTTACTATCATTCTGATGCCAGCCAAATCTTAAAAAGATCCCTGTAGAGGGGTAAGAAGGGTATATTCTGGATATAAGGAGAGTGGGTCATTTGTTAACAGGGTATAAAAGTGCTAGGGGAAAAAGTCAGTGCCTTGTCACAGAAAGCGCTTCTCCTGGAAACGTTTTGAATTTTAGAAGTGTGAGTGTTTTTAACGAGTTCTAAGTCTGCTCAGCCTGATTTAACTCTGATTAACAATTAATCTAATTAATTTAATCAATAAAATACTAATTTATCTGTGTCATTTAGAACACTGTAATGTTTTAGTCTTTGCAAACAAAACATTTTACTTCTGCCATGCTAAATTATCGCAGTATGAAATGCACAGTATTGGTGGTATTTGTTGAATTATATGCTTCATGGTCTTACCCTAAAGTTCACAGCCAAAATAAAATACCTTTAACATATTGAACTGGATTTTTTCAAGACTTCACAGTGTAAAAGATCATGCAGTAAAGAACTGAAGTGACAAATACAGTGCATTTCAGCTTATTCTCAGCAACAAAAGATGCCTTTAATGATAGGTTCCTGTGGTATGTAACACTGCTGATTAAACTGTAGGTAGAAATCAGTTATGTCAAATTTTCTGACCATCTTTGGGGTAAGGGGACTGGGTCTTTAGCTGCTAAATGCAGTGTCATCCATCACTCACATGAGTCTGTCCAAATCTTAAAGAGGACTTTTAATTTTGATGTAAAAATTTACATCTGTTCAAAAAGCTGTTCAAATACAGGATCAACATTTTTAAATTGTTGACGAATCAATCATAGAAGAAAAAACAGAGCAGAGTTATGTCATCACAAATTCTTCACAGCAATAATTACAACAATAATTCACTCTCTCTTTTAACAGGATAGGGACTCTTTGCCCAGAAGTTCTATAAATTTACTTCTCAGCATTGCATGATGATCACATATCTCAAACATTAGTTAAAGTACTTGGCAGGAAGGCTATGTAAATCACCTTCATCTGTTTTTAGTGCATTTGCCACATGTTGAAGAAGCAGCGGAAAGATTAGTTGCTCGTGCTAAGAAACCATTAAGTGGATAAAATCAAAGCACAAGAACACAAATCCTGTCAAACTTGTGGGAGTATAGTCCAGTGGAAAATAAAATCATTTACCTTGAATAGAAATTTACTTAAATTGTTTGCATATACTGAAATGCCTCTTTTCTAGGATTTTCTTGTAAAAACAGAACCCTACAAATAGCCCTGTTGGCTCTGTTTGCACGATTTGTGGAATAAGGAGCTACTCATTTTGGTTAAAAAATCTGAGTCTGGCCTTAAGCCAGCATAGACCAGATTCTGCCATCCTTACCAGAGCTGAATAGTACCCTAAGCTGGGCCTGATTATGAACTGATTACTCATGTTGTGCTGCACGGCCCTTTGCATGAATGGGGCCATTGTGAATAAATATTTACAAGTGATTCACAATTTGGCCTATGTGAGTAGTCTCACTCACATCAATGCATCTACTCATGGAGTAAAGCACTACTAAATAAAAGTGGCAGAATGTGACCCTGTTGTAGTACTGGACATCTAACACGAAGATACTTTTTCATTAGCTAAATGAAACGCTGCAACCAACAGACTATCATTCATTCTGTGAGACGAGGCTGATGCAAGAGCATGACAAGCTTAATGCAGGCCTGCAACTTATCACACTTCAGGTTTAATGAAGGGCTGAATACCTGTTTGTCTAATGCATAAAGTAATGCTAGCAACATGCAACAAATAATTTCCATTGCTAAAATTGAGGATGAAGAATTAATTAGAATTGTATACCTTTCACTTAATTAAAATCAGCAGCAAGATGACATAGTCTTTTATTTTCCCCTTTGATTTTGGAGGCTTTAAGCATCTAAATGTGTTGTAATGTTTTGAAAAATTGGTGTTTGCTCTCCCCAGGTATCCTGTCATTGCAGTAAATTCCTAGGAATTGTTTAATTTTACTCTTGACATAAAAAGCCTTGTAAAAATGAACTTTTTTCTAGATTTCACAAGACAATAATAACAAATTCTGCTATCAAAATAAATAAGTAAGCTGAAGGAGAGGCAACAATAAAAATGTCTGTAAGTTTGCCAGCTAAGCTTTTGCTCATTTATCCACTAATGCTGCTCCACGAAAAAATATCTGGAAATCACTTTGACGTGTTCTAAATGCTATACCTCAAAAAAATATTATGTGGAAAGAAAAGAATAAAACAAAGAAAAACAAGAAAAATACATTTTAAAACTGGAAACAGTTTAATCTGCTAAAAAACAATTGCATTTCCACCACTTTCGTCCTTCTACATGTGGCACAAGTGTCTGTATAAAACTAATATCTTTACCTGTACTAATAAAATTCTCTATTTTGCTTTAAATCGTAAGGCTTATTTTACTGCTGTCTAAACAGACCATAAAAAAGGAAAAGATAAATTCTAGCCAGAATACTTTTGCTCAGTTCCTGAGGCCAAAGTTGAAGTTAATTTTTAGAAGAAGAATAAAATTAGGAAACCACAAATTGGAGTACACGTATGTGTTAAATTTTAATTTATTACTAGTGGCAAATAGGACAAGCTTCCTTTCAATCAGCTATGTAAGAATCTGCCGTAAAATTCCCCTTTTTAACTGATGTTAATGATTTCAAAACTAAGTTTGCTTATTCCACTGAAAGATTACAGAATGGACCCATCTCCTATTTTTGTTTACACATTTAATGTCCTGAATGGGAGTAGAGAGAGTTTGGGGGTGCCTGTGAGCTTGTTTTTGTGAGTGCTGGTAGTTCTGTAGCTGCTGTGATGAAATGTGCTTCCCTGATCTTCCCTTCTCTCCCCCATCCACCCTCCGTTCCTAACTAATGGCTGGAGAGAAAAGCAAGATGGAGCAGAGGGTGCCCAGAGAGTTGTATCCTGTTCTAATCACAGCCATGCAAGTCCTTCTTTATTTCAATTAATTTACTTTGCCTTTATGAACCTGAGAGACTGACTGTTGCTTTCAAAGAGCCTGACATTTCACTCATCTGAAGGAGCTTGGAATGTGACAGGGGAAAGGGAGGAGAAGTAAATCAAAGCAGATAGCAGTTCTCCAGATGTCAAGTATTTTTCTTCTCCTCTATTTTTTTTTCCACCAGAAATGTCAGAAAGTCTGCTGACATTTTAATTCTTTTGTGATAGTCTGGGAGCTGAGAGCCAAATCCTGCTGCCACTGCAGTCGTAAAGATTTTTCCTATCTACTTTAAAGGGAGCAAACCAGTTTTACACTCTGGAAAAAAAAAACAAAAAACAACAAACCAAATAAATGAGAACAATATCAACCAACTGTAACTAAAACTAAATGAAATATACTCTTACAACATCTTGAGATCAGTTGCAGACTGAAACTGGCAAGCCTTGTTGGACTTCTTTCGTTTTGATTTGACCATAGCACAACAAAAAACAGTAAGACGGACTAGATTGGATGTAAGACTTCGCTGCTGTTATGGGTTTTTTTCTACATGTGGGTTCTGTTGAAAGTGTCGCAATACTATTCCATGCTCTCTTCTAGTCACCTAAGTTTCAAGATATCATATCTGCAACCATAAAGTTTTCATTTAAACACTAGTTGACTCATGTAATCTGTGCATGTCTTTGAAAACTCTATTAAATACTGTGATCCTGATTTTAGAGATATGTTTGGCAAAAAAATCTCGTTATCTTTAACAGGAATACACTCAGGTCCATAGAATAAAGGGGTACCTTCTATTCTTATTGCATTAGTTGTGCACTGATACAACTCCAAGGAGCTCAACATGCATTTAGCAAAACAACAGAGCTGGCTCAGAGCAGCAGCGCAGTGCTGAGAGAGTTAGGTCTACAATTTCCACCTACAACATGAATGATCATATATTTCCTTCTCTGCGTGGTGTGCTTTGAGATTTACTTCATGGTTTTAGTATAATAAATTTATTTTCCTTTGCAGAGTCGTTCCTTAAGAAGTATTCATTTGCAAAGCATTAAATTTGTATACAGGACTGCTAAAAACCAATAGAGTAGACATGTTTGCTTAATAGTTTTATTCTTTTTTGCATGTCCTATAATCGTATTTCATCAACTGGTACAACAAAACAAATTTCTATATAAAAACCAAAACAAAGAGGGCTTGTTGAGCTTGATGCATGGTAAATCTATTTGGTTTATTCTTGGTTTATTGTTAAATATTATATCGCATTTGTTTAAGCAGACATTGTGTATATCGTGATTTCTAGTATTCCACATACAGCAGCTTATTGTTGTGTCCTTTAAATATGGCAAATAAAAATGTTTTCAGTTTGCTATTAAAACAAAAAAAATAAATTTAAGAAAGTGTACTGCTATATTACATGGCCCAGGAAATATTGGCAGCATGCTCTTTGGCTTTCATCCGTAGAACTGCAATGCTGGAGGACCTCCTTTCAAACTCCGGCTTGGTTTCAAAGGCATGTCCATTAGTCGCCCCAGAAAGTAAAGAGTCAGTGAAAAAATTATTGAGGGGCACGTGGCTGAACTGATTCTGGTGGTTTGAAAAGCCTGTGTAGCCAGAATCTGTCCGGGGTGAATGGGAATAAGGTGTCATACAGGAGGACGTATCTCGTGGCAGCATGCAGGAAGTAACCACAGAACCACTAGCTGCATTCCCAGCCCACAGATTGTTCTGAATCTGTAACACATAAAATGAAGAAGATTAAATTTAGATAGTTCATCTTTTGTTTTCTGCAATGCTTGGTTTGCTTTACGTAACACTTACACTCCTCTAAAACCAGCAACAAGTACTTAACTAGTTCTCTGCAATCATATGAGAAAATACCAGGAAGAAATTACGTGAGTTAAAATACTGGATTATTCAGAGCAAGGGCTGCTGAATCATATTCCTTACTCTGTCATCCATTTGCTCTGTGGCTCTACCCTTAGTTTTTACCACTGAATCTCAGGATGCCATCAGCCCCGCCACTCCATCAAATTAGCAGAAGCACACAACTGACTTCAAAGAAAAGGTGTCCAAAGAGTATACAATAACGCAGCTGTTTTCAGCAGAAAAGCTCCTCCTCATCAGAATTCTTTCTTAGTGTAATGGTAGGAAACAGTGTAAAAGGGTAAACAAAACAAACCAGGATTTCTCAGGTGACAAAGCCCAACAAGTATCTGAAAAACTAAATATTGCGAAGCCTTTCATAATTACTTTAAAACAAATTAATCCATAAAATAAAGATATGGTTGACAACGCATTCAAGAGTATTTCCTGAAGTTGTTTCAAAGCTGGTTTTAAGATAAAAATTCTTTTCATGATGGTTTTATATGAAACTATACTTGAGGGCATTTCTGTTTCAGCTCTCAGCCTTAACTTGCTGCACTGTGCGTCCCTGGAAAACGTTGCATGACAGACTAGGAGACAAACTTTGTGGTTACTAGCAATGCCTGCTGAAGATCTGGAGCAACCACGTACTCAAGCTTTGATGTGTAATGCCTTCTATACTTGGCAGTCACTTAAAGCTTCATTCTGAGTCTCAGGCCTTCTCCTATCGTCTGTGTATAGATGCTATTTATGGATAGGTATTTTTCGCTTATTTGTTACTCAGTGAACAGATGGAAAGATTTTCAAGGCACAGCACGTGTCAGCTCCTGTCATTATGTCAAACTGTGCATTCTTTCATTCCTCTTCTATTCGCTTTGCTTTAATCAAACTTCACACTCAGCAGCTGTCCTTCTGTCTTTTTAAACTCTCTACTCTTTGTATCTCTCTATCACTACTATATGGATATAATTTTGAACATACACTGACTTCCTCAGTCATTTCTCACTTGCACTCACCGTTACACAATATACAGCTTTATATTTCTGCCCCACTTTTACTTATATCTCTTTCCCGAATGCTGTTTTTTTTAAAAAAATGTACAAATATCATGATACAAGACATTTGTAGCCCTTATTCACAGTACAGAACTTCTCATCCAGTAACTACATCTTTCTCTTTTTGTTTTACTTTGCTAAATTTGTCTTCATCCTAAAAATCTGTTGTCTGTTCAGTATATCATTGCTCTGATGCACTGGGACTGAGCCCACATGTCTTTGTTCTATGCTATACATTGAAGTAATTGCAGTTACTCTTCAGTTAACACTGCAAAGTGAATTCCCACTTCAAACTTAATTTTTCCTTCACATTCCAAATCCATAGACAAAGGATTTTGTCTTGAAGATATCTAGGTTATCTCTCTAGTTGAATGACTTTTTTTCTGCGGATTTGAGGTCAGGGGAAGTAATGAATTATGACAGACACACACATACACAAATACAAAATGAAAACATGTTTCTAATGTTGAGTGTTTTTTTTCTCGTTGTGCTATTACTTTGCAACAACACATACCCACCAAACCACCAGCAAGCTAAAGAGATAAATTACAGTTCACTGAACTCATCTAGCTGATATCTAGCACAGATAGCAAGGATGAGATAGAGTCTTCTTTTAAAAGTTAATATCTTGAACAGTTGTATTAGGAGGGGTTGTCAGGAGCTGACAAAATAGCATGGGCTCCTTGGCATTTCCAGACGCAAAAAAGAACCAGTACATGTTCCATTTTGTTTTCCTGCAGAAGGCTGGGGAAAAGTCACAGTAGCAACACATCTCCCAAAATTCTTGGTCTGCCCGACTCCTTGTCCACACAGACATGCATACGTACAGGCATAGATACTTCCACACCTGCTCACATGAAAGCAGCTTGCCTTTCCATGCACACACGTACACACAGCTAGTTGGGGACACCTCAGGCATCTGCTCCCCTGTATCCTAGGTGGTCTGCTGAGAGGTAATGGAATGAATAATGTGCCTGGGGAAGGATATCAAGCATTTTTCCTCCTTCCTGTGGGCCTCCTGAGATCTACAGGAGGAAAGAGACTCTAGTGAGAGTTTCACAAATTTCCAGTTCCCATTCTTCTCTCTTCCCTTCAGTAGTTTTTACAAGACTCTCAAATATCAGGCTATGGGAGACCCTCTGCAGCTTGACACATTCCTCAGCTTCCTTGTTACTCCTTAATTAACCCACCTGACACAGTTTTGACTTATAATCAGACAAACTTTTTTTTGATCTTCAGAGAGCAGGTGGTTTATCTGGGGGTTAAAAGGCATACCTTATCTGGACCTATCTGAACCATTGTCTTCCTTACAAAAATTTGTTGCATACAGCCACACAGAACATTCCCAAAGACAGCAGTACATCTCTATGGCTCAGGATTCAGGGATTCCTGAGTGTCCTATTGCCTGGAAGGTTTCTCCGTTCCTAGTCGGGATT
>Ga0181612_147106_pt1 | contig 11782 bp, 7 predicted proteins | sample HoacroProtozoa21_FD_119630 | JGI IMG/M metagenome (GOLD analysis project Ga0181612, IMG submission 119630) | Hoatzin crop microbial communities from Cojedes, Venezuel. Combined Assembly of Gp0051906, Gp0051904, Gp0051908 | reverse complement strand
TGACATGCTGCTGATTTAACTGACATACAGGGTTATGTTTGTATAGAGTCACTTAAATAAACATGTGTTAGGCTGGAGCCAGCTACGCCAGAACTTCTTCTTTGCTTCCCCTCCACCCTCCATTTATCACTAAAAGATAACGATAACGATTTGATCTTCCTATCAGTCATTCATTATATTAATTAATTCAAATGTAATCGTTTTAAATGCCTCTCCATCGCTGTGGGTACTTTGTACAGCACTTAAAACACACACACTATCAGAGGACAAAATAAATCCTCAATAAAAAGATACACTCATCAAACAGGCTCCTTCAAACTAGCAGTCCCTTTCATCCTGCAATTATCTCCTTAGCCTTCAAAGCAGCCTCTGCCTAAATGCTCAGGAAAATGAATGGGTCCAGAAGCTTGACAAGGAGTTCAACAAATCCTGGCTCTTACAAAGGAGCCAAAGCAAATTCCTCAGAGAAAAAGATCTTCTAGGAGATCCCCCTTTCCTCTGCTCTTACATACACTTGTGCGATGCTTGTTCCTTTGCGGCTTTCTGTGAAGCTTCATCAAACCTTATGAAGGTCTTTATTCCTCTTTATAGCTTTTTTGTTTCCCATGTGAAGTGCAGAAATAAATTTCCAACCCAAGCTTTAAAAATATATATACTGTCATTGGAACCCACATTTCTGTGTGATTATAGTAGGCAAGTCAGGATGCAATAATCTGTTTTTAATGTGTAAATCAGAGAAAAGTGCAAAACCAGGATAAGAATTTATGCAAAGGCCTTTCCTCCAAGTAGTTCTGTTTGGATTTGGGATCCCTGGCTGACCTAACACTCAGCAAAGCTTTATTGCAAGATTCAGGCAGGCTTAAGTTTTAATAGCTTGCACATTGGAAATACATGGTTATTCAAAGTGCCAGTATGAGATAGCACTTATTGTAGAGACTGTGGTTTAAGCACACAAGGATGGCTTCCTTTCACATGAGGTAGTAAGTGTAATTTAACAATTCTATCAATTGCATTTACTCTGATTTTATTCTCATACTTCACATATTTATTTCCCATTGCTGTGCACTGGGAGTGAACTCTGCCTTGCCACAGCCAGTCCCCTATTTTCATAGTGGCCTCCACATCCCATAGCAGTGCAAAAGATTATCTACTCAAGTTAGAAAAAGACTAGGCAAAATAATGCACTGGATTGTTTGTCATAAGCATCATCTGATATTGCTGTGTTTTATAAAACACTCCGGGTCTGAGTCATGAATAAGTCTCTCCCTGGGGTTGCCTATGGATGAGTAAGGCCATCTGCTTTCAGACCATCCTGCCCGTGCTGATTTACAGAGTAGAGGACAAACAGACTTTGCTAGTGACCACAGTGGGATTCTTAGTGCACTCAGTTACTAGACACAGAAAAGCCCTCTCTGAGATGCTAACCCACATGCAAGCCTTCAGAGTATTCAGGTAAAGGGTTTCCTAATCCTGGGGTAGCTGAAGTAAGCAGAAAATGAGCTGGTGACTGGCTTCAGCACTGTTTGATGTCAACTGTTGGGACAAAAGTAGAAGGGATGAAAAAGAAAGCGCTGCAAAACCCCCTGGGCCCCAACTGCCTACGCTTTCACCTCTATCCAGCTGAGCCGGGAAACCCCGGCTGCCAGAGAGAGCTTTCCAAAACGTCCATGGCCTGCTGCTCACACCCTGTGCTTCAGAGAAGTTAAATGGAGAAGGATTTCTTAAAAATCACATGATGGGCTCGTGATGTGAATCAAAACCAGGAGCAAATTGCCATAGCCGCTCTCGAGAGCTTTGTTTTCAGCCTTGAAAGGCTGTTTTAATATGGTGGTGTTTGACCCTTCTCTTCCTTGCTTGCTCAAGACATCCGGATGGTCATTGCCTTGCTTTCCTCTGAGCTTGTAGAAGCATCTTTAATGACATCAGACCATTTCTTGGAATGAGATTGCTAATTAACTCACCCCCTTCCCCTCCGTTGTCTGAAAAAGGGCCTCTTGCACTGAAGAATTACAGGACACAGCAGTAGCTGTTACATTTAATATCTTGGTGGTGCGATGGATTTAGCACACTCTTGTCTGGCTATTTGGATTCTGGAGAACACTGTATGCCTGATTTCTCTCAGGTCTAAGCAATGTCTCACTGAGGGCCTAAATTACATGACAGAACCCCTTTAAGGGAAAAGGAAAATGAATACCACCCTCTATAAATTAGCTGGAACAAACAAACTAGTTGCTCAAACTTACTGTACTCCTGCCAGGACTCATAAACTAGCTAGCTGTGTTTAAGAAAAGTAAAAACTGTTTTTCCTACCATGGAATAAACAGTCTCTGGGTTCTATTCCTAACCACAAATGGTAAATATATGCAAGTCTCCGAGAACCAAATCTGCTCACTTTCCAAATTCGCTTAATCTCCAGTCCTCAGAGATTAATTAACTCGACGGGGAAGCCAACACTGAAGTTGGAATGGAGGTGTTTTTTGAAGTGCTTTTCTGTTCATCTAAAGAAGCTGTTCTGCTGAGGCCAGCAGAAATAAATCCGCAATATTTAACCTAGATGCTCCTGTGTTCCTGATTTGCAAGTAAATTCTTGATTTTAAGTAGCGACTCAATCAAGAAATAGGTACTGGGCAGAGATATGAACATCTTATAAGCTAAAGAAAAAGCATTTGTCTACCTCTAGAATTAATTGCAGAGACTTCTAAACAAACCACAGAGCGATCACACATTCATACAGAATACACAGTACGCATGCCCTGTGGGGAATGAGGTTTTTGGCTTTTCCACGGATAGAGCTAATACTTTAGACCAGAATTCAAGACAGCAGAGGGGCTGGATCATCTCATTCACCACTGGGACCTGCTGCCTGATCTCACACAGGCTACTGGCAGTGAAACCCACAGGGAAACCCAGTATTGCTCCATGTCCCAACACTTGCAGACAAAGGCAGAGAGTATGCAATATGCATTCAGTGGGCACATTCCTCATGATACCGTAGACACCCCACAAATACAAATGCATGTTATCAATGTGGAGACACCACTGTGAGTTCATTTGGGGTACCTGGTTGCTGCAGCACAAATTCATTGCTGAGATATACGAGAATAGGTTCTTCTTTGATCCTAGAAGTTCCTATCAGACTGGTTTCAGATTTCCCTTCAGGGGTATCACCATGTTGTGTAGGTCAAACTGATCCACTCCACATCTGTGTAAGCACAGTCTTGGGCATCTCTGAAGTGAAGAAGACCCACAGTCATGCCAAACACTGCTGAGATGTTTGGTGGCTTTGTGACATGAATTGGAGTTTAACTGAGGCTGAACAGAGACCATCGAACTAATTTTGCTTTATGCAAGAGTCCTGCTCTATCCAGCTCACACAGGTGAAAGATAAGGATTTCCCTCACCTATTCTCCGTGCTGCTGGTTAAACTAAACCCTTAAGATTTCTATTCCAAGACAACACAGATTTGGGAAAAAATAACTGGAATATAGTATAGTTTGTTCAAGCTCCTTACTTCCCACATCCACACAATTCTCTTGCTTATGCCTACAGGCAAATATGTAGAGAGCTGCCACAGGCTGGAAAATAAAAGTGTGCCTTCAAAAGACAAAGTGAGGTCAGCAATGGTCTTTTTCCTGGCTACAGACTAAATAATAGGTAACATAATGACAATCTGTTTCCTTAGTTCCCTCACAGACCCACCCCTCTCTCCAGTGTTGTTGAGGGAGTCTTAGGATTCAGCAGCATTTTCTGTAACGTTTTCAAGAGGCAGAATTCATGTCCTCTCCGGGGTCCTTCTTCATATAACCTGACATCTGTCCTGACTTCACAAAGAGGCCTTGAGATCCTTCTGTAACTACAAACACATCCTGTCCTCAAGTCCTGTGTCTACACCGGTGCATGGCTTCCTCATGGCTTGCTCCAGATGTGTATGGCTGAATTCTTGGGGCTTGTCACAGTTCACTTGATCTCTCTTGACCCTGCCTTACCAACAGTTGTTCAAAAAAGCTGTTTAAATGCCTTTATGCTTTTCTGAACAATTCTACAAGCAAGGTATGTCACCAGCGTGTTGGTGAGTGGTTGAGATGCTGACTTCTTTCAGATTAGTGAGAAATAGATGTTTGATCTGTCTAAGCATCTTCGAAAATCCTTTTAGCACTTAACCTCTTCACAAGCCAAAATTCATTTCAAAATCTAATCCACTGTGTCTAAACTTATCCAGTTGTAAAAAGGGTATGGAGTTATCAGTTTTTCAGTAGGTCTTTGAAGAAAAGGTTCATCCTGCTCCACAGTATTTTTAACACCCTGAGGTTTCTTCTCAAAATAGTTGGTCTTACACTGAAAAAGAGCAACAAAACCCCCCATATTGAATGTAAAATGAATCAAAAGTATATGTCTTGTTGCTTTTTTCCCCTTCTATTCTACTTACTATTGCTTCTTTCCTTTTCCAGTCTTTTGGGCATTGACAGCATCAATTTTATCAGTATCCTGTGTATTCTCCAACCATATTAAAGAAAATCTCTCTCAACAGCAAAAGTACATCTGCACTTTCTCCTGCTTCTTGGTCCATTAGCAAACTTGCCAACTGTTCACTGCGAGTGAGTCATTTGCCTTTTGAGGAGCCATTACTTCATGATTTTTAACCAATACAATATGGAAAGCAGCAAACTAGTATGGATTTCAGAGGGAAATTCTCAGTCCTAACCAGGTCTGGAGCTCAGCACCTGAGATAGGTTATTTTTTAGCATATAGGATAAGGTTCTAACTCTGCTGTTTCATGATCTTCCCTCTAACCCACCATTATCTGAATAAAAACATGCCCTTTTTCAACACACTTTTCTTGGTCTTTGAGCTTCCTTCCTGTTCTTGGACTTCATACCCTGCTCTTGACACATTTCTTGGTAAAGGACTAAGACAATAGGATTCCCCAAAGCACAAAAATGTTTCTTTATAGGAAATATTAATTCCTGGGTCCTATGCTGTAGCAGATTGCTGCGTGTGGTCACTCTGCCTTCTGGCTGGTATTGCACACAGGAAACCAGTTGAGAGCTTGGTGATTGATGTGGGCTGCTGGATTTGGTCAGGGAAACAGATGTGTATTAGGTCCCTGATATAACCGTGGAGAAAAAGTTTTAATACCTTTAAAAAGTGCCCAATTGCCCAATTCTGCCAAGCTAGTTTGAGACATTACCTTATTCACGAGTTATTGTTTTCATCCCAAGGGCATACAAAATGCGTAGCATGGAAAGGCGTGTTCAACTGAATAATTGGTATTCAGCTGTGTAGAAAGAAAATTGAATGGGCAAAAGGTCCAACTGCATATCAATGCCTCAGACTGGCTGCCATATCCAAAACCCAGCAGATTATCTCTTTCTTTCCTTCTTTCTATAATTCAGTCTGCAGCCAGCAGGAATCTTCCACATACTCTGTAAGACCTCTAAAGAGAAAGCAGAAGGGTAGGACCATGAAATGAAGGCAATATAGGCAGCAGGGCAACACTAATGACCTTATCAAATGCTCATCTTTGCCTTTTTGGGGAGGCTGAGGGTTTTTTTTAAGTTTTTGAACAAAATTACAACAGTGTATGAAAGAGATGCATAGTTCTGTACATCTGGTTACCGATTGCAACTAAAGCAACAAGATTCATCATTGCAGCGTGTCAGCATGTTCCTTTCACAATCAGTCAGCTATAAAGCCTGACAATTAGTACATAATCACTTAATGTATACCAATATAGAACCTTTTGTACCATTGGGTTACTCTCTGAGATCTGTGTGGCCCGTGAGCATCTTGTTTGGACATGCAAGTTCTTCAGTACAAGCACTGTCTGTACTTTGGATTCTGTACAGCAGAGCACAGAACATATTGTTGGTGTTTAAAAAGGAAATGATTAATATTTTCCCTACTTACCATACTAGAAGTTCCAACAGATGCCATCAGACTCTCTCAACTTGTCTCTGTTACTGCCCAAGCACACGAGTGTTAGTTCAAAAATCTTTTGTCGTGACTGAAAATCTAGTTTTCAGCAAGAAGCACTGGAAACTGAAAAAAAAATTAACTAGAATTTCCATTAGAGTGAGATACTCCTCTCTGACACTGAAGTACGATGCTTTTTAGCATTGGAAAGTGAGATACTCTTTGAGTTATATTATTGACCTTGTCCTAAACCTCCTAAAATTGAGATGATCATGAAAATTATTCTTCCTAGGCAGCACTGTGAATGAAGTTACCTGTAAGTGTTTTGCTGCTTTGTGCTGGCTTTCTGGAGTAGACAGGTCAAAGTGGAGCGGCACAGGTGCGAACAAAAATGTAAAGGGGAGTGATATGATGGTGTAGGGAGAACAGCCCCATCTTGAGACCAACATTCAGCAACCATTCTCAACTCTTGATCATTCTGCAGTTTGCAAAAAAGCCTGTGTGCGCAGCTTTGTCTGATGTTCGTCTCACTCCACTGTCACCCAGTGTGAAAGACTCCTTCAGAGTACACAACAGTATGTGCTGCAAGACAGCACACCCTCCTGACTCTCTGCCAGGAGCGGTGCTGAGTGCACGCTCCATCCCATCTCATGCACGAGCTGTGGACTTTTCAGCAAGACATGTCAAATTCATATAACGAGAGGAGGAGCACAGATTTATCATGATATCCGTTGTGGTTCTACGCAGTGGGGCTTTGTCACAGGCCTTTGGATGCTCCGGTCTAGGACTATGTCTCTGGATGTGTAAAGAGATGATATGCCACAAACTCTTCTCTCAATTCTTCAGTAATGAAGCTTACAGAGGAAAGATGCTGCTACCAAATGGTTGACATTTACTTGAGGAATTAAAGTGTTTGCAAGGTGTGGGTCAGTACCTGAAACAATCTCTGACTGTTTATATCTTACATGGGGATGAAGACAGAGAGGAGGGATCAGGGCAGGAAACAAGCATATTTGTTGCTGGGAAGTCTTGTCCAATGTAACTCTGGTTGGTTTGGGGGCTTGGAGAAGCAAGGCAATGGGCCACATTTCAGAAATCCCGGAGAGCTGAAGGAGTGATCCGCAAAACCAAAACCAGAGACATTTCCTTGGGCTGGTCTAGATGACAGGGGAGTTCAGAAGCCCGTGAGCCAGATGTGTGTGCCAGTTAAAGACCCATTGTCACCCTTCCTAAGTCACCAGCAAAACCAGTGTGGTTTTGTCTCCCTGTCTGGATTTCGATGGCAGGTTCAGTAAGAGCATGATGTTGGAAAGCGAGCTCCACTCACCGGTACTTCAGAACAGGGCGCACTGCTACACTAGCAGGCTTTGCAGATAGCCTGGATGTCTCCAGTGATATACGCACCACCAGAATATAAATATACTCCTCCAAAGTGGACAGTTTTCACTGTTAGGAACCTGAAATCAAGCTCTAGAAACAATGTGTAAGATGGGATTTTGCACATGCTTGAATAATGTCTCCAAAGTAATGCAGGCATATCTGAAATTTCTCCCATTAGGTGAAGATTTTCTAAATAAGTGGTCTGGGAGTCAGTCATACTGGAATCAGGTCCCGTGGCAGAGCCAAAGAGCAGATCAACAGCCTAAAGCTGCATCCCTCATTTTCTGGAAATCTCGGACACACTCTTCACAAATGAGCTTTACTTGTCGGATTCTTGGAGGATGGAAATTTTCCAGTACAAACTGTGTTGAGACCACAGTTTTGCAACATTGGGAGGAAAAAATAAAGCCTGGGCTCATGCCAACCTTGTAGGCACACCGTCTGTACACTGCTCTCATTTAGAAGTTAAAGTCTGTGGCGGTTCCGTGAACCCAGGGGAATTTCTCCAGATTTACGCCCACATACCTGAAAAGATTTTGGCATGAAATCTGTTGAAAGCAACAGAGGAGGAGAAGGATGTTCAGAATTTAACGTGTATAAGCTGCAGTAAACAACTAAAAATTAAACTAATGCCTGAAACAGCCCCAGTCAAAGCCTCTCCCTCCTTATCCTTTTCCTTGTGACATTTATTGCAGGGCCCTAGAGAGGACTGGAGTGCATGTGGTGATCAGAGTTTTAACACTGGAATGTAAAATATTTTCCAAACGAGTGAGGGGAGAAAGTTTTCTTTAAACACATTCCAGGAACAGACCTGAGAAAAATGCCTGATTTGAAAAGGCCTGATGAAGAGTTAGCCTTTCATTAAATGGCATTTCCTTTGAAGTGGCAAAAGTGTATGTGATTGAGGATGCATTTTTGTCACAACTGCCTTGGGAGTCACATATCCTGTGATCACCGGATTTTATTTTATTTTAATCTGTGACGTTTGACATTTTGAAGGGTTTGCATGCGGTGGATGTGATGGTAAACAGTCGAATCACACTAGGAACGTTGAGAGCTGCCAAGTCAAACACCAGAGCTGCACGGGAGGCTGAGACAACAAGGCCTCCAGTGATTTGTCACTGGTGATGCCAGTGAGGGCCATGGGCTCTCTCCTGCCCCTGGATTTCAGGTGTGGGGCATGCAACACCAAAGTCTTGCCTAGGTTTAAAAAGTTATACCAGTGCTGGTTGGTATGACCAGTCAAGAGATTTTGCCTACAATTTCCAGGAGGGAAACAAGCCATTGTGAGATATGACACTTTGTTGTTGTTTATCTGCATTTATACATTTACCTTCACTGAGGCATTTTGCTAGGTCCGCTGTGTGCATTTGCAAGTGTAAACCTTACCTGAGTTTTCATTTCTGCTTTTCAAGCCTGTGTGGCTCTGTAAAGGCAGATGTGAGACTTGTCTGTCCTGGTAAACTAATTGTACTGGGGCAGCTATTTTAGCCAGTATCAAATATCGAGCTAAATGCTATTCAATTTACTTTAACAGTCCTAATTGCAAACTAGAAGTTGTATTGATTGAAATACTGTGATTTGTGACCTAGGGAATTTTGCTACTAATAGTTTGTGACCTTTTCTTTGGATTTTCCCTGCCTTTTCTGATGCCCTTTTACTCTTATTTTTTGGGTCAACACACTCTCCCCAAATACAGCTGGAAAATTGCCAAAACACATCAGTCATCTTTAAAAAGAAATGTATTTTCCTAATATTATTTCTGTATATGAAGATAATCCCTACTAATGAAAAAAAAGCTCACAAATAGCTAACTTATGCTGCTTTTTTCAGCAAGAACCTGTAGGTATTTTAAACCTGGGCTTGTGTTTGCAAAAGTAAATAGTTATGATTAGACATAAATAAGTGACGAAAACTCGGGCCGTTGACATTGGCAATAATGAGTAGGGATTGACAGAATCTCAAAAGTTTCTCTGAAAAATAATTTCTTAAAACCTAGAACTTGCTAGGTTCTCTGAGTCTCCAGTCTCCTATTTTATTTGGGTTGGTCTCAGCTCAGGGAGCACAAGAAGAGGATGACCCTTCCCCAATCAGTGCCTTGTCCCTGGATTGAAGAGGCTGATACATCTGAGCACTCAGAGTAGAAATGATTTAGGAGAGTCCCTCCCTGGGGAACTTAAGGAGGTACTGAGAGATGTTGCAGAGCAAGCAGAACAGGAAGGGACCTCCCGTGCTTTCCAGCCTGTGTCTTCTAAGCACAAGCATAACATATAAAACTTCGTGTAGTTATCCACCACCATCTTGACAGCAGTTTGGTTTTCACCACTGCTGCTCCGATTGGAAAACTGTTCCAGGACCTCCCTGCTCTGCTGATCAGGACTTTCTTCTAGTTTCCAGCCTAAATTTATTTGCGGCCATTTTATAACCATTTGTTCTTGTGCCAACATGGTCCTAAAACTGAAAAAAAAAATTTTTTTTTAACTGCCTCTCCCTCCCTGTTGTTTACCACTGATGTATTTAGAGAGAGAGATCCTATCTCTTCTCAGCCATCCCCTTGCTAGACTAAACAAGTCCCACTGCGCCAAGCCAGCCCCATGGGACATCCACTGGCCCCCCCACCTTGTGCTGGGCTGAGGGTGTCTGAGGGAAAATGGGGGGCTGAGGCAGTGCCCCCCAGGGCTCTGCAGAGGGGAGACAAGATGTTTTTGATGGTGGCCTTCATCATCTGCAGCTGTCCTTGGGTAAGACAGATGAAAATGTCACTAGGAGGGAAGCCAGGGAAGGATTTTACAGTACAGTAGATGCTCCATGGGACCTGCCCTTGTGCACAGCCTTGCACTCACCGCAGCTTGGCTGCACTGCACGGAGCAGACCAGGTTTTCCCCAAGGAGGGCTACAGACCCATAGAAGGGATTTTATCTTTGAGCAGCAGGTGAGCTGCAACTTCACACCCTAGTTCACAGCAACTCCTTTTCGCACTTGCAAAGTACATTAAGGAGTGTGATTACTCCATCCTTTCATCAAGGGGAGCAGCTGTCTTTGTGCAAGCAACTTTCAAAGCAATGCAACACCTACACGTGCACCCCCTCAGCTTCACGTGCTGCAGAGGAGGACAAAGGCGGCGCAGCACACACACACACAGATTTTACACAGTGTTACGGGGCAAGAGCTTTCAGCTTATCATTTCACTGGACAAATGATACAAGCAAAGCACGGCTGAATAGCTCCAGGCTTGGCATGAGCAGCTTTCAGATAAATCAGGGTAACGTGTGGCTTTTTTGACAAGCTACCACAAAAAAAAGCCCCAGAGCATTCTGAAATACGGCTGGAAGCAAACAGGGCTTGACCACATGTGTCTGAGAAAGTTATTAATCTCCTCAGAAAAACTTCTTCCATGTCACACAGGAAACTTTTTTTTTTTTTTTTTTTTTTTAATTAATGAGCTAAACCACAGCAAAGAGAAAAGGTTAACTGTTGTGGGATGACTAAGTCTCTTCGGTCCCACAATTGAATAGAATGCCAAAATAAAAGCAAAAGTAAGCACCTTTTGGTCTGGTTGGTTCCACAACACTTTGCAAATAAGCTGTTGGGGTCCTTCTGGCTCCCTGCCTAATCTTGCCTGTAACTGATGTGCAGGCGCTGCTGGGGGTGAAGCACAGCCACTGCCTGGTAGCAGGCAGCAGCACAGCAATGCCTGACAGCCTAGCACCACAAGTGAGGAATGTTATCTTGGCAACTCCAAGGTGTTTTCTGCTATAAATTATAGTGAATTTACTGCACTAAGAAATTACCAGTTTCTGGAGAAAATTATAGGCAATGTGTCAGCTATAAATGATTTATGCATAAAACAACCTGTACTGCAGGAACCCAGGGGGTATAACAACAAGACAAAAAATCATTTAGTCTTGTATGTAAATTTAAGCAGGCAGGAATTTGGGAAGAACTCCTTGTTTTTATTCCATCTTGTGTTGCTGCCAAGTAAAGACAGTTCTTGAGCAGAAAGGCACTGATGTGAAGCACGTAGATAGGCTTGCCAATTTCCAGCAAGATATATTTTAAACCAGCGTTTTGGTTTCAGTTCAGCACCCTCTGAGAACTGATTGGTTTCCATTTGACAAGAAAGAAGTTGGAAAAGCAGAAGACTCTTTCTGGGCTAGAGAAACTCAGCATGAACAATTCTGTCCACAGGCCAGATGAATCTGAAACATGCCAGCATTCAGCAAAAACCTGATTCCTCCCCACTTATTCACATGCAGTAGTCTATTAATTCTTAGGAGACTCCTGTTGGAGTAAGACCGTAGATGAGCAAAGAGACCTGAATCAGCTCAAATCTGAAGAATCAGCACCAGGTCAAGCTTCACAGGCAAACAGACACTTCATGACAAGTGAGTGTAATTTCAGATAGGCAGCCTAAGGCAACGAAGAAGTGGCATCAAATTTTCTCATTTAATTTTTTAAATAATTTGTTAATGAGCTACAAGGAGCTAAT
>Ga0181612_140185_pt1 | contig 11782 bp, 8 predicted proteins | sample HoacroProtozoa21_FD_119630 | JGI IMG/M metagenome (GOLD analysis project Ga0181612, IMG submission 119630) | Hoatzin crop microbial communities from Cojedes, Venezuel. Combined Assembly of Gp0051906, Gp0051904, Gp0051908 | reverse complement strand
TACGTAACCCCTGCAGCGGTGGGGGAGGCGGCCCCTCGGAGTCCTGTCTTCATCGGAAGGGGGTCCCGAGAGCTAGGCGCTTCCCGTGCCCCCCCCCCTCGTTAGTTTGGGCAAAATTTACGAGGGTTGAGGTTTCTCTCGTTTTGTCCTCGGGCCGTTAGGAGAGTGTGCTTTAATTGTGTTTTCCAGCTCCCTCGTGCAGGCTTTCGTTTAAATTAATAGCTAGAACCTTGAGTTGGGGTTCCTGTTGCAGCCTCTTTGTCTCGGGGCTGAGGATTTTGGGGGAAGAAAAAAAAATCCCCACACTGAATATTCAGAGTTGGCAGTGTGGAAGATCAGTCTGTAAAAAGGCCAGATATTCTTACATATACTTAGACTGATACTGTTACATATGCGTGCAAGACTGGATGGTATGAGACAAACGTACAAATCTACAAAATCTGACAGAAGTCCAATATGTAAAACATATGTTTCGCATTTTGCTTACATATGTTTTGGTTTTAGATTTGAACAAAAGACAGGTCAGGCAGTTGCTACCCTTCATTTTTTCATTGTAATGAACAGGAAGCGTGCCTGTCTGCTCAAGGGTAACTGGTTTCCTACTCTTTCTTTGTAAGCTGTTTATTTTCTCTAGCTCACTTCTGTTTTCCCCCTTAAACTCATTTTTATGCAAACAGGAAAAAAAAAAAAGGTCAAACTACCTAGTCATCAAGAAATCTTGCATCACAGAAGTAGTGGCTGAAATAGGGTTGAAACCCAAACTATTTTCGTCGTAACTGAGCTACAACTTTATTTTTTGTGACAGTTATTTACATTTGCAAGGCTAATATTTGGAAAACCTGTGGAACTGCAAGAATGCTCTTATGAATACTTGAATTTCACAAGGGCTAATGAAGCACTAGGAGGTTACTGGTGAAGCATGTTAACAAATAGCATCTCTAACTCTTGTTATTTGAATACATTTTGTACTGCTTCTAAACGAATACATTTCCCTCGTTTTCTGTAGGACTTTGGTAGGGACACTGCCCTGTTTTTGCATTACTGCATTCCGTGCTCTGTTGTCTTTGTGTTCACGTGATCGTCGGCGTTCCTGAGGATCGTATCTTCCCACCACTGTTTGTTTCACTGACAGCTTCATGTCTTTGAAGACTGGCAAATGTACTCCATTGCCCCTTCCTGCTTGAGTTTAAGATCCTACGACATCAGCAGTCTGCTTCTGTGCTAGGGGATACCTGTCCACTGCTACATTCTGTTGTCCTGTATGTAGCTGGCAGAACATAATGTGTATCTGCATGTCAGATGGGTTTATGTGTAATCCAAGACATTTAAGCTACGGGAGGATTCTGGCTGCTTCTAAGTGAGTGTGGTGCGTGAGGTGCACTCCCAAGTTCATATCTGGTAGTCCTGCTGAAGAGAAAGCAATTACCCACAATAGAACAGTGTAGATAACTGGAATAAGTAACTTGTTAGAAGCATAAAGCGGGATTCACTGAAGCATGTCACTCAGAGTCTTCGATTTCATTACAAAATTTTTTGTTGATTATTAAATCAGAGAACCGTGCTTTGAATTAGGAAGAACTGTTGCAAAAGGAAGACAGCAGAACAGTTGATAAACCTAACGTAAACTGAGACAAGGACACTTGATACCTAACCTAGAACTAGTTTCCTGTTCATGTGAGGTATTAATTTGATTTCTGAAAGTGTTGAATGTTACTCTCGGAAAATGGCTTGATCCAAGTCATGCAGTCATTTATGTGGAACTGACATGCTTTCTGAGCTGTACCTTTTCAGTTTCCCTTCATTTCTTAGAGCGCACTTCTGCTTACAAATTCTTCTTGCAGTCAAGTAAAGCAGTTAGTCTGCAGGGTCAGAGCAAGGTAAGAATTATTTTCAGAAAAGGTTTGAGTCAGCACTGTCACGGGAGGTCCCCTGCCCTCCTCCTTCTGTAAGTGCAAGTGTTTGAATAGCTGCATAATAAACTGGATTTGGAAACTGATCCAGGTAAAAGCGATCCAACTAAAAAATATGGGTTAGTTTAACCTAGAACAGGTCCCTGATCTGCCTCGTTGTGTAGGTGTGTGAAAGCCTGTGCTTGCACAGTGAAGGAGGTGGTTCAGGGGCTGAATTTGAGCAGTAGGAAGAAAGAGAACACTTCTTCCACCAGTCTTGGCTTGTGGTAGCGTAAGTTGATCGCTAGTTTAAATTGCTGAAGTCTAAAGGTCGGTTTAACCCATACAGTAGATAACAGACACAAAGCCTGTTTCTGGATTTCCTACGTTTCAGCTTGTGTATCAGGGTTTGTCTTTAGCACCTGTTTTATTTGTTGTTCATGCCCGTGTGTGTATGCATCTACTATATATGCATTTTCTTGTAGTTTGTCCGTTATTACCTGAAAATGCTGACATCCTAGGATCTGAATAGTTGCAAAAGGAGATGTCATGGTTAGAAAGAACTACCACCCATTTTCCCTGGCATCTCCAGGTGCTGTATGTACTCTCTCTGAGGTTTCATCCAGTTTTCTGTTACAAAGCAAGTCACCCCCTTTCTCTGTTCTTCCAGTTGCTAAGCAGCAGCTGTTCTCCCCATTAGCCAGCCGTGTATTTGCATGAAAATAATCAAGCTTGAATATATAACTTCTTATAATCATGTACAGTTAAACAGCAGTACAACAAAAAAAATGAGTGTTAGTAGTGTTAGTTATCATCATAGCTGATGACTGGTTTAAAAGTTAGAATTTCCCTGAAGAGTAACATCAATATAGCTTTTTTTTTTTCCTAACAAAAGGCACATCAGTTTTTTCTTTCTCTCAATGGATACTATGTACCTACTTAAAATAAATGGTCACAAAATGGTATCTGCAGTTCGCCAAAAAAAATTGTAAATGCAAATATGAGCAGACAGAATCATCTAAAGACTAAACATGGTGGGGGCCAGGGAAAAGCCACATTTTTGAAATGTCCAATTATAGTAGCAGAATGCAACAGAATTTGGTGATAAAAGTTTATAACGTGAAAGGCAAAATTTTGAACAGTACATCTCAACTTCAAAAATGACTTCCGTGTCCGCGTTTGAGTTCCTATTGATTTCCAGGATGTTCAGTGTTTCTGAAGTCTATGGTCTGAAATCTTGGAGTGCTCTCTCAGTCTGGGGATGCCCTGGATTTATCCAAACTGTATTTCAGAATGAGAGCTGGGTGTGGCCCACGTATTCTCAGGTGCTGATTCTTCAGGTTACAGACATGTGGTTTCTGCAGGGAGAAAACCTGGCCACATGGATCAGGAGTAGTATGTGGTCCACCCAGCTGGTGTCCCGTCCCAGGCAGTCAGACCGTCTGCATTACACAGGAAGCCTATTTCTCAGTGTGCCCCACAGACTAGGTGAGTTAAACAAGACTAGGTCTTCAGGCTAAAGAAGTATTTAGTGCTACACTATGTAATTTTGGACTGCCAAACCTGTACATACTTTGCTGCATACAAGAATCCGTAGTCTCATGTTAGGCTCTAAGGCTCCCGCAACGCTCAGTGCAAGAAGTGGTCCTCTTAGTCCACAAAAGTGAGTACAGTGAATGAGAAGCTGTCTAGAAATGCTGAGAAAGTATAAACTGAGTATTCCCCTGCCCAAAAGAGTAAGGCTGAAGTCTTCTTTCAATATTCTTAGTTTGGAGTCCTCTCCTAGAGTCAGGTATGTAAACAAGTACCACGTTTATCTTATTTGGGAGAGCAGGGAAAGATAGCTCTTTCTTCTAAGTCAGGCAGATGTGGGATTTGAAAACAGATCTGCATTTCATGCATCAGTGCCTTAACAGTAGGTTTGTGGATGAATTAATGCACCTGTGCAAAATACTAATTAGGAAAGATGACTTTCTGGTGGTCCTTCCTGTTTTAAGAATGCTTACTGGACTGGATATCGTAGGCAAGGTATATGGGAGGATCCTTCTTATGAGAGTCCTGTCAAGCCTTGCTTGTACTCCAGGTAGTTAGGCCCACTTATGCCAGAATTTGAGGCAGTGTTGTGCGTGCCCATCATACCAGTGGAAAGTCAAGTACTGTCTGGATGTTATCAGATAAAAATCTAAGGACAGCATGTGAACAACAAGGGATTGAGCAACTTGTGGATACCAAACTGGCTTGAAGTGCTGCTTAGGCTGCTGAATTCATTTGTGGAGGTAACCGTGCTTTGGAAATAAGGCTTAAGATCCTAATTCGTGAGAGGTTTGTGTGGGGTTTTTTTTGTTGTTTTTTTGTTTTTTTGTTTTTTTTTTTTTTTAATTCTCAGTGAATAGGTACAGGCTAGGCAATAGGCTCTGAAGTGTAATGCACTCAGGTTCTGTTAGAACCAGGACAGTCACACATTTAATCAGTGACCTTACAGCAACAATGTCTTCCCACTGGAAACCTGGTAGGAAAGCTAACCTAGGTCTCAATTATGAAAATATTAGAAGTATGAAAGCAGTCTTTCAGCAAAGACTCTTAATACACCTATCAGGTGCCATGAGGTTGGAAAGTAACAAATGTGTTTGAAGGAGAGGCGGAGGAAGTGTTACGTGCAACTATATGGGACATAGGAAACAAATTAGGATAAGCAAAGGCACAGAGGTTAAAAAAATGGTATAGTAAAGGTAGATTTTGTTGGGGTAAATGAGTATATTTTTATAAAATAATTTATTGACAAAGGAAATGAAGTAGATTTACTCTGTACTTCATAAAAAAGATTCAATATAGTGCCATATGAGAAATTAAGTAGGATGCATAATGTAAAGAATTGCTAATGGGAAATGACAGTAGATTGTGTTGAAAGAAGGAGTCTGAAATTGGAAGTTGGCTACAGGTAGAGTACCCCCATGTAATGTCTTAGGTGTAGTCCTATTTAGCATATAATTTAAAGTTACTGGTAACATTAAGTTTGGAGGAGAATAAGCGCATCATATGGGAATAATTGTTTTTTGGATTGTAAGAATAGAAATATCATAATGTCTTGTCTATAAAAGGTAAGATTTTGCACTTTAAAATTGCTATGAAATTTCTGCTCTGAACTAGAATGTCAAAAATAACAGAAGAAAAGATTTGGGAGACAGAGTAAGTACAATCCTAAACTACATGAAGTGAGTTATTTCTATCAAAGCAAGTGATATATCAGTGTGACTGTACAAGATCTTGGTCATACCTTATTTGGACTATTTTTAAAGTCACTAAGAGGGATGAATTTAAACTAGACGAGGTACAGAGTGGGGTTCTGAAAATTACCGTGGATGTGAAAAGCCTGTTTTATCAAGAAGATAAAAATCAGTTGGCTTCATCTAGAAAAACAAAAGATGAGAGAATATAAGTGACTTGTGTAAGTATGTCTGTAACTTTGGAGTAAGCAAGGAAAAAAAAAATTAAGCCAAAGAGCAGTGTTGATGTGGAATGATTAGATGTAAACTGGAAACTAACTGGCTGTGAAAGAAGGTTTCTAACCAACGTACAAACGAATTTCTTCTCTCAGTGAAAGCAGCAGGGCAGACCATTTTAGCAAGTTTTAGTATGGAGGTTGATGAGATTATGAAAAGGGTTATTTGATGTTTGGTGATTATTGCACATGACTGCACCTGATGATCAAATTTCTAGAAGAATTGCATGTAGTTGGCCAAACATTTCAATAGTGGGCTCCTCTAATTGATGCAGACAATGTAGCCATTAGGATAAATGAGTTTTCATCGTCATTGTACAAAACACATTGTATGTGTATAGCTTTCTGTTTCAGAAAATCTTGACTGTAGCACAAAATGCAGCTCTGTTACAACACATATTGTGGCCTTATGTATATGTTCATATCTGTGAGTTGTGTATACAAATTCACATACATAATGTTTATATGAAAATGCAAAGCTGCCTTTGACCTTTTTTGTTTCCTGGGTAATACTTGCATTTAGCAAATTGTATTTCAAACCGAAGTTTTGTGTGAAAGTTACTGAATTTTTTGTTTGTTTTGAATGTAACAATTTTTTTTTCCACATTTTCAGGTCTTCTGGTTGCCTTCGGTGAGGAAAAAGCTACCAGTGAATGCGTGTACAGGAAAACGCATAAGTATTCAAGAAAATTGTATAAACTGAAATGTAAAAATGAATAAAGAATCACATGTGTAACAATGTAGAACTATGCCACTTTTAAAAAAAATTTAGAAAGCGTATTTAATTGAGAAGCAGCATATGCATAATATAAGAAAATGGTCAGTAAGCACTTACTTTTAATTCTAAAGATGAGATTCCTGTTCTGTTCTGTGCTGATGGAATTCTATGTGTCAAGAAGGGATTGAAGTTCCCTCCCATGGTTGGAGAATGACCTGTTGCCCCGAGTAAAATATTTATATGATTGCACAAGGAATTAAGTTTAGTATAACAAGAACACACACATCATTGGGGAACAGTTAACAGTGTACTAATAAGTGAAGTTTAGTGATTGGATGTATGACAATGAGAATTTTGTAGATGAAATTTGATTAAGAATAACTGATTAAGTCCTAGATAATTGAGGAATAGTGCTAGAGCTGGTTTTGAGTGGCATTTCTGACTCGGCATAATTAAAATACCTGCTGTCTAGTGCTTGGGTCTAATGACTATAAAAGTTAGGTATGGACTTAGAAATGAGAAAATTATGTGTAATGACATACAACATTTGAACATTAATACTGTTTGTGGGAATGGTATGTTCGACAGTGAGAATTACGGGCAAGTAGTGGGGTGTAAGGGGAAAAATGGTTGAGCATTTGAATAGCTTTTGTTGTAAAAATAGAAGTAATTGGTTTATATTTAGAACAAAGCTGCCAGTTGAGGCTGCATGTAGTTGATTCTTCCATTGTCCTCCCAGGAGAAAGCATATATGTCTGGGTGTGTTTTATTAACTTTAAAAGTGTATTTGATTTATATGTACCCATACCTAGATGTGTACATATCCCTACCAAACTGTGAAATTTTTATTCCATAAAGTGCAGCTCAGGTAAATGTTTGTAAGAACTATTTTTAAACAGGTGAGCAAAACATAATTTGTCGTATTCTAGTTGTGATAAATAGCTGAAGCATTTAGTTGAAACTCTCCATTGAGAAATATGTCTGATATGAAGAGAGTTAGCCCAAATGGTTCAAATAGTAAGTAATTAAAAAGATTTCATAAGGGAAAATTTTCAAGTATTATAAACTGCCAAAAGCCATATCAGTCTCTTATAGTTTACATAGCCAAATGTGCATGAGTATGTGGTTATTGTTTGAATTTTTGTTGGTTTAAAATGTGAAATGTGTTTCTGTGAATGAATCACAGAAGTGAGGCTGGATGGTAAGTGGTGAAATCCATTTAATTTTAGATGCTGTATTCTTTTTCTGCCATGTAGTCTAACTTATGGGAGGCATTCCACATTCATGTATCTGACAAAGTGAAAGAAGCCTCAGTCCAATATGTAGCTCACAAACAGCCATCTGCTATGCAAAAAGAGAGGAGTGTCCCCATAAGAGGAAACTTCAAATGTTTTAGGATTAAATGAGAGATGGCAGAGCTCCGTTAAATGCTTCGTCCATCTTTGTCCGTGTTGGTCCCTGTAATATATGAATATATACGTTATGCTGCAGTTTCAGATGCTTACTATATTTTTTTCTATTAGGACAGTTACCTATACTTTAGAACTCAATATGTTTCCTATATTGTCTAAATCTTTCTGTTCCTAATTAAATACATACATATAACCTTTTGTTGCCTCCAGTAATTATTTTTCCTGCTTGGGGTTTCTTCCCTTCAAATAATTTTCCAGAATAAACAATGGTAAGAAAAAAGCATTTTGAACTTCTTACTTGCTTAGCTTGAGCGAGTAAGGTAACACCTGTTCAGGTTTGTAACATTTCCTTTAACGTCTTGCCAGGTCCCAAAGAATTGCTGTTATTTTTGTGTAAATTCCATCCAATTTGCAGAGATCTTTCTCGTAATGTGCCTGAATCATTGGTGAATTCCAGGAGTGGTTGTAAAGTGTGGATGAAGAATTTATGGTTTGTGGCCTGTTGGTTGTACACAAGTAAAATGTTCTATAGCCTGCCCTATAGCTGTACGTAGAGAAACTGTTACCTTCCTGCTCCAGGATACAGTGCTTCCAAGTATGCAAGTCAAATCCCATTTTGTCTCTTGGTTGATCCTTGGTTACAAATCTATTTGTAGTTTCTGCTTGCTTGTTATCTTTAGATCCTTTACAAACATTACGTCTTTGGGATATTTCCATCCTGTTGAATATATTCTAGAATCTGTTCCAGAATATTTCTCTGTCTTTTCCGCAGCAGTAGCTTGCTTTTTCTTGTACTAAATTTCATTGTACCTTGTACCTCTCATTCAGCATTGTAATCTAGCCAACATGTTCTGAATGATTTTTGAGGTTTCATGAGACTACCGAACGCTTTCCTAAAACTGAGTTACGTAATATCTAAAGATTTCTTATGCACCCTGTATTTTGTTCTGGCTTTTGGGGAAAGTGGTGTTGATTATTTTATTGTAGGCTGAATATTGCCTAGTATTCTGTTGTCCTTCAAGGCTAACATTTTCAGGCTTGCTTGGCCTGAAATTAAGTTTAGTGTAGTTTAGAATTTCAAAGGTAGTGCTCTTATCTAGGTGTTTAAGAAACTAATTTTATGACTACTGAAACCTAGATTCAAAAATGTTCACTTACTGAGCACATTTTGCAGGTATTCTTTTATGCGCAGTACTCACACTGAAGAGACTTTTCAACTTTTTTAAGGGTTAGCTTCATCCAATGCCAATTTTGGGCGGGGGGGGCGGGAAGAACGGTGTGCATACGTTCAAGTGCATCTTCATAAAATGCAGAAAGCCACAGAATACCGTGGAACTGCTTACTAGGTATATGATATTTAGCCAGAAATTTGTAACATTTTGTTTTAGTGTGACATTCCATCAGTTAAACAGTTGCACTGCTTTCTCTTTGCAAAATCAAAGCACACTTGCATTTAAGATGAAAATACTGGTATTTATGCTAGTTAATAATACTGCATTTATGTAAGTTCACTTTACAAAGTCTCAATGCAGTGCACAAAGAAGACTGCTAGCCTTATGGCACATGACAAAAAGGCAATGCAAACAGTGGTATGCAGGTAATCTCAAAAAGAGATCATTGGAGGTGAAGTTCATCCAGAATATGGTCTTCCTAGCTGTGTGTTCCGTTTATAAATACTTCCGTGTGTGCTTGAGGTATTATTAGTATTAGTATTATTAATCTACCAATTCTAGTAGTATCTGCTGAAGGATGAGACTTAAAATGCAGGCGCCATCTGCACGCAGATCTACCTCAACAACTTTGGAGTCTTGCAAATAAAATTAATTTTCTTACCAGTATATTGATCATTTTAGATCTCAAAGCATGAGATAGGTACAGTTGGAGGTAGAAACTTGGGAAGAAGACAAATTTATAGGGTAAATTGGCTAATCTAACATGATATGGTCATTGAAGTTAGGAAAGATTGAAAGGAAAGACACCACGATTCTGTTTCCAGATTCTTGGGAGGAAAATTATGTGCGTTGCTTATGGACTCCTAGGCAAGTACAGAAATCAGATACATTCTGTCTGGAAGCTGTGCAGTTAAATGACGGAGACTGGATTCTGTTATAATATAGGGTGTGATTCCTGCTGTCTCTTGAGTAATCTTACAGCTACTTTAGTTAGAAAATCAGTGATACTTGTTTTCATCCAAAAGCAGGAACTTGGTGGCTTGGCTAAGAAGATTAAACAATACTGCCCCCAAAATCTGTAAAGCATTAAGTACCATGCCATATTCCAGTCTCCCTCCACGCTGCACCTCCACCTTCCTTTTCTTATGCTACTTTTTAAGCTATTTTGTGGAGACAGTATTTTGCATAGCTGTTTTTCTGAGGATAGGGCTTAGGCTTTTGTCCTGCTTCATTTTCTTTTTCTCTAATAATTAAGTGATGTGTTCACAATAGGACCATGCTTTTTTTTCAAAGAAAATGATTGTTGAGTGAAAGTACTAATACACAGGGAAAAATAGGAAATGGTTATGCTGTAAAAATAACTTTGAAAGAGTCTCAGATTGTTCAGAGAGGGAAGAGAGCTTTCCAAGAAGTGATCGCATTGTCACACTCAGCTTTAAACACGTTCTTTATCTTTAAAAGGAAACAGAGAATCAGTCAGTAAATCAAGTGTAGTTGTGGGCTTGTCTACAAAACCATGTCATTCTGAAATAAGGCGTTAGGACTGGACATTTGAAACAAGGATGGTCAGTGCTAAGACCTCTTGTGCTTTCAGAAAAGTGGGCAATACCTATTCTGCATCTCCTTATTGGTTTTCTTCATCATTGTCTAAAGATAGCAGTTATGGTGGCTGTTCTGGGCACCTTTTCTTAGTTGTTGTTGGAGAAGAAATATGTATGTTTAAAGACCATGTGTTCTGGCTGCAGCTTTTAAAACCGGTTCTGTGATCAAGATTTCAGTACTGGTAACCTGAGTGTCTCTCTGTTGTTCCAGCACAAGATTACTAGTCGGTTCCCTAATTTCCTCTTTTCCTGAGTGGCACAGAATTGCTTTTTGCCTGGAGTACTTCAGAAATTGCTTATTTTAAACAAAATAAATCAACAGCATTCATGTTTTTCAAGCTTATCCAGAGTAGCTTTGTTTTTTATCACACTTTGAAAGCGTTGGCATTTTTTTTTAATTAAATAGTTCTGTTTAGAAGTAAATTTCACTCAAATAGAGAAAATACAGCAGCAGTTGCCAAAAAGGATAAAGTGCCCTACCTGGAAAGATAGCATTTATTTCTTATGTTCTGGCTGAAAAGGCAATGAATGAACATGTTAGAGGCACAACATTTCTGTAAATGTTGTTAGAAATAAATTATGCTATGTCCCTAATAAAATCAAAACTTTTAAAGCTTATTTTAATTTTATCATGTATAAAATACTACTACTACAAAGGTTTAAAAATACCAAATGATTTGCCATGAACTGTACTGTGACAGTAGAATTCATAATTTCCTTGTTGGCTTCTTTGTGATGTTCCTTACCATATATTACATCTATACTGTGACATAAAAAAGGGCTAGAGAGACCGCTGTGTCCCTCGGCCTCCACATGCTGTCCCCTGAGCAGTGTGGGAGCACTGTTTCCGATGGCACTAGTTGTTATGGGCCTAAACTGCCACACAGCATGCCAGCAGCTTAACAGTGTGGCTGATGAGGAGCCCAGTGTTCAAGCTTGTTCCTTGGTACTGTTTTACTAAACAGTGTAGGCAGAGCAGCAGTGTCTCAGATAAGGCTTTTTAAATGTGCCAGTTTGCCACATTTGGAACTAGACTCTCAGGGTTATTCAGTTCCACTGATTTCATTGTTTTCTAAGTGCTTCATATACATTCATTACTTTTCATATCCAAATAAATGAATCATAAGGGCCCCTGTTTAAAAGCCCTTAGTCCCTGCACTTAGTACTACATATGCAAGCTGTATAATTATTATTTAATGAAAAAACAGAAGCAGGCCTAGGAGATCATATGATCATGGAATGGTTTGGGTTGGAACAGACCTTATAGATCATCTTAGTCTAACCCCCCTGCCATAGGCAGGGGCAACTTCCACTACATCAGGTGGCTTGCTCAAAGCCTCATCCAACCTGGCTTTGAACACTTCCACGGAGGGGGCAGCCACAGCTTCTCTGGGCAGCCTGTTCCGGTGCCTTACCACCCTCGTAGTGAAGAATTTCTTTCTTATATCTAATGCAAATCTACCCTCTTTCAATTTAAAGCAATTATCCCTT
>Ga0181612_138207_pt1 | contig 11782 bp, 6 predicted proteins | sample HoacroProtozoa21_FD_119630 | JGI IMG/M metagenome (GOLD analysis project Ga0181612, IMG submission 119630) | Hoatzin crop microbial communities from Cojedes, Venezuel. Combined Assembly of Gp0051906, Gp0051904, Gp0051908 | reverse complement strand
TCCGATCTTGCTGCAGCACAGTAAGTTTAAAAAGAGTTCTATACAGATTGCAATGCAGTCACGTGTGAAGATGGCACAGTGGACTGGATCAATGCTTTAACCAAAATGTTTGAGGCTTTTATGGCATTCCAATGGAGGAAAAATGCTTTTGAGCACCATGTGTTCAACACTTGCAACCAAATAGGAGATGAAATATTTGATTCATTTGCAGCAGACCTTTGGTTACTTCCCAGAAAATGCTTGACTGTTTTTTTTATGAGATCATTGCTGAAGTCGTTGTCGAGGTCATATTGTGGTACAGGCTGAATATTATGCCTACTGCAGTTTTGCACGTTTTCCCCTCTTGAGGAAGAGCAGACTAGAAATCATTTCCTCTTTTAGCGATGCAAGCAGTTAATGCTTGAATTATGTGAAGCCTGGTGTAGCTGATAAAACGTACAGGAGAGTAACCGGCACAAGCTGGCAATTCATACAGCACTGGATAATCTGGAGAATTTGTGTGTTCTCTAGAGAAAGTCCAGGCTTCTGGATATTTTGGCCACTGAATCCAGTTCTCCCTGCTGTTAGAAAGTGTTTTTTTGAGAGAAAAATATCTAACCCAGGCTTTGTACCTATTGCTGACATCAGCAAGAATTAGGTGTAGATGCTGAGAGTTTCATCTGACCAGGACAGGAAACAGTGCATCTGGGTTCCCTCTGTGAATCCTACCCTGGACTGCATGATCCTCATGAAAAAAAGTGGCATCTCTTTCCTTTAGCTGTATGACCCAGTGCACGACTTACATGTGATTAATCTGGGAAAGGAAATAGGATAAAGTAAAAGTAGGGCAGCAGAAAGTACACAGTGGACGTAAACTCTAATGATTACACAACAAATCCAGTTAAGAAGAGATCATGTGATACAACAAAATTAAACTAGGCTAAACAGCAAGTGAGTGTTCAGAGAGGCTCCTTCTTTCTCTCAGAATTTTGTGCAGAAAGCTGTGAGTCAAGCAGAAATCAACTATGGCCATATGTGTCTTATTTTTCTGTGATATTTCTCTGTGAGAGGACAGATTGATTTCTTTTTAGAATATATTTGAAACACAGACATATTTTGATAAGTTTTGTAAGATAATGATTTTGCAACAGCATTTCCTCCCAGAGGGTTCCTGAGGCAGAACTCTGGGAAGGTGATGCTGTATGTCCCCCATTCCTGCCTGGCTTTGGTTCTCTCCCAGCAGGGAACCCTGCAGCAGGAAGGGACAAAATGCAGTTCTGCTTGACTGTAGCTGAACACACAAAACGCCACAGATCTAGTCTGAGGTAAAATGTGACCTACTGGTACCTAAAGAATCTGCTCTTCTCTCCTATGTCTCTATAATCTCATGTTCACGGATCTATAAAGCCACCCCTGATTTCTTGGTCACAGCAGCTGATAGGGATCAGGCATTTGTCAACATTTAGTGTGTCTTGTAAAGGCACCGAGCTGGTAACAGCGTATCTTGTCTGCTCCACCTGTGTGTCTGTATATATTGAGTACATTTACCCAAGATTTCAGAGTTTACAGCAGAAAAGCATCTTTGTTGGAGCCATACACGCAGGCATAAGATTCAGTAACTTTGTACCATGTGGAAGAAGGTGAACAGAGGGATTAAAAAGCGTAATGGTACTTGTCTACCAAATAGCAGCAGATGGCAGGGAGTAGTAGGTCAAATCAGTTTCCTGTTGGGGGAGAAAAAAATCAGTGATTCAGAGTCTTAGTACTTTCTTATTTGAATTATGTTCTCTGGTTCCCAGAATGGGTTATTTACACATAACTTGTCAGCCATCCCTTCTTACAAGAACATCAGTAATCACGATGAAGCATCTCAGCTCCAAGAATGAGGTTAGAGAGACTATGTCTATCTGAACCACCTAAGCTGTTCTCAAACTGAACTCCCCTTGCCTTTATGCGTAAAAATGTTCAAACTTTCTTATAAACTGGGTTCTGTAGTAAAGCTTTGGCCTTTCAGAAATATTTGGCCCATGTCCAGATCAAGGTGCTGCCGTGCTTCTTTCTGTTTCATGGATATAGTAATTACCTAAGTACTTAGTATCCTAAACATGTGTAAGTCAGAGACACAAACCAAGCTGCCAGGAAAAAAAATATTTGCCTCCCATTCTTTATATCCTTTTGTTCACCTACTGAAATGACAAATTCACCACTTCCTGTCTGTAATTTTTCCAGAGATGCACTCTTTCTAAACTTCTTTATTTGTCTTTTCCTCTTTTCAATAAATTTTGTGGATGTTTTCTTCACCTAGCTTTTCAAAACTAACCCTCATATTGGAGGCTACGGAATGGAAGAAACAATTTCTAGTTCCTCTGCAGAGGAGGTGTCCTTCTGTGCCTGGAGGAGTGCTGCACAGTGCTGCTGACAGCAGGAGCATGCTGCAGAACGCGGCCAGGATGTGGATAACGGAATTGCTGAGTGGCTGGGAGAGATAGGTACAAAACCAAGCAGTGTCAGAAGAAAGCTAAGAAGATGATGGCAAGTTTAAGTATTTGAATAGTAATTTGAAGTTCACAATGTACACAAATTATAAAATAATGCAAAACTTTTCTGGCAGAGAAAGTGAGTCACAGAGGCTGGATAGACTTTGCTCTGTAAAGTTGAAAAATGGAACTGAACTTCCCTATTAAAGCACCTATGTTCAGCTGTCTCCATGTGGGTGAGATGTCAAGGTCTCCATTACAGTTATTAGAGATCCAGTCAATATAATCCAGGGAACCCTGAGAGAAATTCGGCTGACCGGCTGACCTGTTGGTTTCTGTTTTGGAGTGAGCTGACAGTATAGACTAAATCACAGTTAGCTAAAGTGGATCTCATTCTGGATGCCCAGTGTAAGCTACCACCTGAGCTCTCTTTGCTATCAACAGGGAGCAATCAGTCTTGCAACAGAATGCTCTCATTCCTAAAATAGCCTGTTGCCCCCTATTTTAGGCTATCTGTCTCACTCAGACTAAAGGCTTGATTCTGTTGCTCACCCACAGGCATTCAGTGCCATTTGAGATACCTAAAGCTATCTTGCCTGGTTGCCAGCCACCACACCAGCAAGGCATGGATCTTCTGTAGCTACTGTATCATACCTGCCAGATCTAGGCATTTCAAATGGGACTGAATACCCATGTGTAGATGATGGAACTGAGCCTGAAGGTCTAATTTTAAATGATCAGTTGAAATGATACTCATCCTAACTCCTCACAGTTTGTTTTATGACAAGGGTCTTGGAATTATACAATGCTGAAGACTATTTTTATGCTTCCTGATAAAAATGTCCCTGACTGACTGTTTAAATTTTCTCTGTGCATACAAACTAACAAAAAAATTAATCACCTTATGTCATAACTAGAGAGATCACCCCCCCAGAAGACGGTTCATAAAAGGTGGTATTGTATAGACATAAGTTTGGCAAAAATGAAAACGGTTACTGATCTCCGCTTTATGGTAGGTCCATATAAATGCAGTTCATAGACTGAAAACAGTTGCTATTTGCAAAAGTGTCTCAAGGAAAGACTCAAAATATTTCTTCCAGAGATGTAATATATTAACTTAGAAAAAGAACTTTTTTTGGCTTGTTATATACTCGCTGATCTTGTTATAAAAAAAAATAGATGCAGAATTATTAAATGAAAATACTGTAGTGTGCTTAGATTGCATTTTGTGTAGACAGCGCACTGGAGGTTTCAGCAAACGAGTGTGCAGCAAAAAATGACCCCTTGACAGTCTATGTACATTCCTGTTCTAGAATACGCCTTTCTTTTAGAAGTGAAATAAATGAAAAGGTTTGGTTTCAGTGTATTAGAAAAAGATATGGTAAAATGATTAAAATAAAGCAAATGTGGCCATCCATAGTAAGCAATAGCATTGCAGCTTTAAAATGGTCAGCTCATTCATGAAATTGAAATTGAAAACTGGGCATAGTACAAGGAATTGTAGATGATTTTGCTTCATATTGGTTAGCTGGGGAGAAAAATACCAGTTTTAATAGAATGGTCTAATGCCACAACCTTAATGTTTTAGGTACAGAAAATCTTGACACTGGCGATGGATCACGCTTATAATGACATTCTTCAGACACGGTGATATTCAGAGTAACAGTTCTCATCAAAGAAATTAAAAAAATCCCACTTGCATCAGACACAAAATACTAATTTTGTTGATAAGTTAGTTTGCTCCAGGCCAAGCAGGGCTTAAGGACATTACTCTGCCTGCTCTTCGATATTAGTATTTTATCATATTATTATGCCTGCAACATAACTAATTTATTTGGCAGAGATATGTTATTTTTCCCCACCAGACATCTGAGAGAATAAAAATAAAGGTGTTTGGGGGGTTCTCTATGACAGTTTCAAATAAATCTACAGCCACTGTAGGTCTAAGAAAGAAAAGGATGACAGAGAAAGACAAGTGAATTAAGTTACACACTATTAGATACTCAGTGCATCACACATTAGTGGATAATGATTGCAACTACAGCTGTTCTGAGACCACAAAAGCTACAGAGTCGCTCCATTTTTGTTTCGTTCTGTGAAGAGGTCATCAGATATCAGAAAACACAATACAGTCTATTTGGATTTAGAAATGACTATGCACTTACCTTTCACAGTGGGTGACTTGTAATTAAAAATCATTACTTCTCTTAATGACAATGAAAATAAGCTATATATATGTGTTTACTATCAACAGAACGTAATAAACACTTTTTCTTCAGAACTGGATATTCTACTGAACAAGACCTGATCAAAACAGAAAAGAACGCTGGTGTTTTTTGTTAAACCACAAGTTGGAAATCATCCAAAGATTACACTTTCGTGGTAATTGACGTAGGGGTCATGAGACAACAAGCCAAGGAGTTACACAAAAGCTTGACGTATCCGTGTTTGAATTGTATGGCATGTTTCGTTTTCTGTGTTAAAAGAAGACACCTCCAGAAAGTATTCAGAAAAAATATTTAAAAAGATAATGCGAAATAGAGACTTAACGTGCCTCATTATTATATATTCTGTCTTTCTGTCTCTTTGTCCCAGTCTCTTCAATCAGACCGTCACAACATTTTCATAACTATGTCATTATCATACACATGTGGAATATCATAGATGAAAGAAGGGATAGAAAGAAGAAGACAGCAGAGTATGCACGTCATTTTGTCATGTCAGAAGTTGCTAATTAACTTATCCCATGTCTTATCACTGTACAGTATATCATAAATACAGCCCAGTGATAAGCTGTTCATCACATGTTCTGTTGAAATTAACAGTGGCATCTTTAACCACAAAATCAACTAGCTTCAGAAGATAATATTTTGAATAATGAGTTCCTTCTACCATTGCAATTACTTACGTGTGCTGATAATCACCCAAATTACTGTAAGCCATGTCCTATGCAAATTGCTTGTTCCCAGTGCTTCTCTCAGTTCTGCTCCCCACAACAACATATCAGTATATTGAATGTGGATCTCTTGTACTGAGTAAGTTCTCCTCTGCTGATATTTTTAAATGCGCGTACTTTTCGGTAAGCCTTGGAGTGTTTGCTCTCTGCTGTTTCCCGAACAAGGAATGTCTGAGCTTGTATCGACTTACTTTCGTTTCTCTGAAGAGATCAAGAAAATAGAGAAATTTAAAGTTTATTAAACTATAAAATGGGAACGTCTTCCTTAAAAGAACAGTGAGGGAGTTTATAGTGTCAACTGAATTGAATAATCTGTTCGTTACTAACACAATCAGAACGGCATGGAGTTCTCAGAAATATAGACCCACCTAATCCTTCTTATGAAACCTTACAGGTGAAATAATTGGGCTTTTCAAATGACTTCAAACAGGATAGTTGTCATTACATGAATGATAAACTCTTAAAATATAACTGTGGTTGTACTCCATGCGGTTGTGCCTGAGGAGGGAGCAGGGAGTCACGTGCCAGGACTCCTGGCTCTGTATGCATCCAGAGCTCTGGCAAGTATGCTTGTGTCTTTCCATCTAGCACCTCATCACAAGTGATTAAAACTGAAAAAAACATTTCTGATGATCTTTCCGTCGGGCAAGGCTAGCTCTATAGAATGAAGAGATTCTGGCAAACTGTGCTGATTGCGTCAGATCTCTGAGTGTTCAGTATCTGGGAACCAGGACCTGGCAGCGCAGGGGTTTCCACATCCCCAGCAGCTGTGGTGCCAAGGGCCCACCCAGGCAGCTGAAAGCATGTTTGGGATTTTCCCTAACTGTAGTTATTATAGTTCCTGTTATGTAGCCATTTCCTATATATTTTGCTCTTTGAATAATTTTTTTTATTTTGTTTTGAAAATTTTCTTAGGGTATGCCTGCACCAATTGAACCTGTGGTGTTGCTGGGTTTAAAGGAGAGTTTGTACACAGCTGGAATTGAGTTGTGTGTATGCAATGGCGGAGAGTCCGTGAAAGCCTGTCACATCAACAGCTGCAGCTCTGTGGCACCATTTAAATGCTGGAGTCAAACCAAAAAACGCCTGATACTTCTGAGGCAAAGAATGTCTTAACTTTTCTACTCTGTTATAAAAAAAACCCCACAAAACCACTCACCATTTCACCTTTTTCATAGTGATTCTCTCAGAGAAAAGCATTCCTATAACAATTTTTCCAAAAGGGTGGAGAATCTTTGTTTTCCTCTATTAACTTGCCTTTTTCTGCCTCAAAAATGTAGGCACGATAGTCTAAAGATGTGAACATGCAGATAGTAAATAATGAGCAAAATCCCCCCAGCTGCTAAAATCATGTCAGGAGGGCTTTAGTATGATGTGGAAGAGTTCAGAGGGGAGATGCTGCTGGGACAACCACGCGCACACTGGCCCCTCGCTGTTGGCGTGCTCCTGTGCAAGAATGGCAGTAACATGCTTATTCATTAGTGTTGAGGGGAAGTTTTGCTAAGTAGGCTGAGGACACTTTCTGAGGCAGTATCAAAAGACTTAGAGATAAGGAGTAAACTACCAGCAGACAAAAAGCCTTAATGAAAGCCATGTTTCTGTTTCCTTCCCTGAGGGGGCCGTGATGTTGTGGGATCCAGGCTTCCTGATTCTGATTTGCTTCTCAGGGTTGACTTGGGGGAACTAGAGGATTATCTGAGGTAAATGCACTCATGAGCTGATTACTCAGATTGTATTCCCTTTTCATCTGATACCAGGTGTCACCCAGCTCCCATTGAAGTCAGGGGAAAAACGCCCTTTGAATTCAGCTGCCGTTGGATCAGACTCTGGGTGTAAAGCACTGGCACCTATTTCAGCTGTCAAAAATTTCAGTCCCTGTCATACAAATGACAGGAGATAAAGCAGGATTTAAATACTGAGAAGGAAATTTAAATATGTTTCAACATTTGCTGCATTTGGAAGCTGAAATGCTGCCAGAAATTTGACGTGTGTTTTCATATGTTACACAAGGTTACACTGCTGTTTGTTTTTCACAATAGAACAATAATCAACAGACAGAGGCCGTAGGCTCAGGCTCTGACAATTCTTTCCGCTTCCACTTTATGACCATGTGGATCTCTAGCTTTGCATATATGGTATTTCATTCTTATCACAGCGTAATTATTCAGATATTGGTCTGAGAACAGACAGCAAGAATGTATTCTGGCATTCAAGAAGCTGTGTTTTTTCCTCATTTCTTCTTTTCTGTTTTATTTGATATTAAAATAATTGTAACCTGTGGCCACTGACCTGTTGTTCTGGGAACTATGTGCAAACACACATGTATATAGACACACGTCTAGTTGCAAATACATGCTGCAGGAAGGCAAGGTATGCACCCAAGGTTTCACAATGAAACTATAAGGCGGAGAAGCTGGTGGACATGGTGAAAAGATGGATGAAGCACAGTGTGACACAATTCCGTCTTCTGAACTCCAGTGCAGGGAAAAATGGTCTATCTCTTTTGTTTAGGCAGATGTGACATCTTTCAAAGAGGTACAGTACTTCTATCATCTGTTGGCTAGCAGAAAATGTAGGAAGCGTGTTTACTTTCCAGAAGCGTGCAAACCCTGAATCCAGGCGCAGACATTACAGAGTTTCACAGAAAACACTAGAGGCTTAGCTTAGGGAGAGCAGAAATATCAGCATACTGATCATCAATGCAGAAATAAGTTAGGGTCAAAAGAGTAAATTAGACAATGAGATGAACTTCTACTGTCCTTCGCTGTAAAAGAGAGGGGGGAAAATTAATAACTAAGATGACATTAGCTCCTAAATTTCTCCTGTATTAGAATTACATTGATAAAGCTGTTCTCCTTGTTTCGAAAATGTAGAGATAGATCTCTGCGTAATAAGCTTTCTCAATTTGCATGCAGATTAAATTGACCTATTTGCCCCCCAGGAAGCTGAAAGTGTAATCCTGCATGCACAAAATTTGGGAATTCCTGCTGTATTGAATGTGAGGAAGCGACAGTTGCATGCTGTGGTACTGTGGGACTTCAGAAGCTCTTCAAAATGCCATGTACCTTCAGACTACAGCTAGTCCCTTTCACTAAAACATATATAAATGCATGTTTCTGATGAAGACATGTCTGTAAGAAAAGAAAGAAGGCAGGTAGGTAATCTGGTGGTAAATGTGTGGCATAAATGTGTCCCTATTGCATCTGTCTCTGGAGTTCCAAAATGGGCAGTGGCTAAGATTTTTGTGAAACAGATTAAATGTCTCAGAGCTATCAACACATTTGCTTTTATTTCCCTAATAGCAGTAACTAGCAACTGCCATGTCTTTATGGTTAAGTTTGTCACTCTTTGTTTAATACTGTGACTTATCAACTACTCAGTAATTGTGGAAACTTCATCTCCAAGCAATCTTTTTCTGGGAGAAGGAAAAGTGTTTACTGGGGAATTAAAAAGTAATTTGGTGAAACCAAAAATAAAAAAAGTATTTGTTTTAAAGAAGGTCTGAATACGGGGGTTGGCTGGAAAAAATTCTATTGCATTTTTATTTCTGTCTGGAGAAACTCGGAAAGGATTAGAAATATCAGAGGAATTGGACCCCTGCCAGCCAGGAATTTATTAAGAACAACATTTTATTGTGCTCACATAGCTTTCCTTTCATCTTCTAAATTATATTTAGAGACAGATTGATTTAAAATGCTTTCTTTAGAAACTAATGGTAGGAAGCTTATTTCATTTTGCCAAGAAGTTTTGTGTGTGGGAAGAAGGGAGGAATCTTGTAAAATACAGAGGCCAATGTATCGTACATAAGGACCACCCTTCAATGAATGGAAAAGCAAAAGTTTAAAGCCTTTCAGGCCTTTGTTGGACAGGGTATGGAGCTGTCAGCATTGTCAGTACAATTTATTCACACTGTTCAAGTGCTTATGAAAGCTACTGAGCAGCTTGATCTATAAGTGATTGAACAGACAATACTCTAGAACTTTGAGTACAAATAAAAAGCCACTATTTCAGGCTCCATGCATCACAACTAGTGCTTTCTAGGAACACTGCCAGTCTAAATAAAACACAATCTTGCTGTAATTTTATGCAACACTTGAAAGGAAGACTAAGGCTATGCTGTGCCCTTCATAAATGCTTCTCTACCACATTTTTCCATAACCAAGTGATAATTTGACTTCACAATATGCATGCCAGATTTAATTAGGCTTTCATATTCTGCTTTCCATTAACTATTATACTTTCCTTTCTTAACTGATTATGCTATGAAATTTCACTTTCTAATGCCAGGATTTCCTGATGCCTCATTTACTCAATTGATTTGAAAAAATAACATCTCCTAGCCTAGGTGTTTGATCCATTATGCATGCGGGGAGGATATGTGCTGTCCAAAACACATTTAATTCATCGGCCCTGGCCATTACTTCACAGTATAAGACTGAAAGTGCAAATGCTCTTCAAGGCTGAAACTAAGACACTAGTACCCTTCCTTATATCTCTGTCGGGTGCTTATAGCACTCTTGCTTGAGGTGAAGCTGGGAGCAGCCATGGAGTGCAGATTTTAGCCTGTATTTGTGTATACTGGGAAAAAACCTCCCTCCAATACACACATAACTTATTCTATCTGCAACAGCCTTTCCAGCCAGGAGAGCCCTACCAGAAAGTTTTTAGCAAACAGTTCAGAGGCTAGTAACGTGGCTGAAGAGACACAACAGCCTGACAGCTAATGGATTTAATATATTTTCGAAGCTGACCACTGGAACAGAGTGATGGCATATGTTGTTTTTATTTCAATTGGTAATACAAAGACTTCACTTGTATCCTTAGATACATTTCTAATAAATATAATGGAAGATTTCCTGAGTAAAGGCTGTATGAAGTTCTCAAGATTTTGTTCACTTACATTATATGGTCATAATTTAGAATTTTGTCAGTGTCATGTAAATCTCCATTTTCACTGTTAAAGTATAGTGTATCTGACAATGTACTCTTTAGAAAAGTATTTTAATTCTAGTATCTTGGACATTCCAAATTGCCAGGGTCTAACCTGTCATGTATATTCTTATCCCAAATCCAGGTTTTCAGAATAAATATTTTAATCTCTGAAATAATTTATGATCATATGTTGACAAAACCCACACATTTCTTAACTGTTGCTTTTAAAAATAGTATTAAATAAGACCTGTTCCTTCCAATTGCAATCCCCAATGTGAAAAAATGATAGTACTGGCTTAAAAATTATGCGTTGAAAACAGAAACAAATTGCAGGCTCATTTTACTTAACTATTGTGTTTTGAGCATTTAAGATTCATATATTTAAGCATTTTTTCTGAAGCTGCAGGTGTGCATGATTCATTTTATTTTAACAGAACAAAGATGAGAAGAGATAGCCATAATAATACAACTGCAGGAGGAGAAAAAAACAATTCTCAAGAAGCTAAGATATAATAATGAAAATTTGCACTGTTGGATTCTCCAAAAAGGCTGCGTTTTACCATGAAGCTGAAATAAAATTATATAACTGTAGCAGGAATCTAGTTTTCTTTGTAAACCAGATTAAGCTGAAATTGACTTCCATTAAAGTAAGCAATGAGCATCAAGACTTACTGACATGAGAGCTAATATTTTGCTGAGGGAAAGCCAAAGTCTACATTTATTTTGAAGGGTACTAAATCTTCAGTTTTCTGCAACATGAAGTCAGTAAATGTCATGTATTAAATTCCTTTATTTATATTATTACCACAAATACTAGCTAAAAAGAAAATACAAGGCATAATGGAATCAGGTATTAAAGCACTTCACAAACAGTCAGCAACAGTGAAGTAAATAGATGGGCTTTGAAACAACTAAACAAAAATCTGATTCTCGTATACAAATTTGCACATAACAGAGCCAGATTTTCTCCACTGGTACTTTTTGAGCTTGATAGCTGTTATCTATCAGTGAAATTGCATTTCTTTATGTTAACTGTTGCACAGTGTTTACAATAGAATATTTCTCACGTTTCCAGGAACTGAGCTTGCTTACTTACAATGATCAGTAACACCTTGAGTATCCCAAGAGGAAGGCCCTATGGAGGGCTGCAATGACGATTCCCAGATGCAACTGTTGAAGGCCAGGTCTCAGAGCCAGGTTGTATTCTTCATTCTTTGAACTTTCCAGTCGCATAGTAGAGGATGATTGTTTTTCATCTTCATCCCTGACCTGAGTCAGAGACACCCAAGATCTCTACTCTGATGTTTAATATGTACAACTGCCAGCCTTCATCTCTCTGGCCTTTATAGCAGCCTCCTTCACACTTCTCTAACCTAACACAACTTCAGGGACTGGCCTTCTGTGCTCCTTCTGTTTCAGTACATGAATCCATTTGGAT